>Ga0209008_1000015_pt1 | contig 113781 bp, 89 predicted proteins | sample JacPin_JW_Ref_O3_FD_187963 | JGI IMG/M metagenome (GOLD analysis project Ga0209008, IMG submission 187963) | Forest soil microbial communities from Algoma, Ontario, Canada - Jack Pine, Ontario site 1_JW_Ref_O3 (SPAdes) (version 2) | ecosystem: Environmental > Terrestrial > Soil > Boreal... | reverse complement strand
AAAACTCGGCCTGGACACCGAAGAGATGGCCTTGTATCTGGCGGTTGAGAGAATGCCGGATGCAGCAACGTCTTATCGTCAGGAAAGATTGCTCCACTGGACGGCCGATGCCACGGCAGTGCTGACCGAGCGCGTCCACTGGCAGATTCTGGAACTGTTGCGGGACCCGGACTTTCGCGCCGACTGCCGGTGGATTGCAAAACGTGCTGGCGTGAGCGTGGACCGGGTAAATCTGGCCTGGGCCACGCTGCTGCGACTTCGGCTGATCAAGACAACTTCCACGGGCCGGTGGAGGCACCAGACCGGCCTCGCGCAACTCACAGAGCGTGCCTTCAGGCGGGTGGCGCTTGCGCGAATCAGAGAAAGTGCAGGGTGCGCGTCCGGAACGACGGGCTAGGGCCAGCAGGGAGGAAAAATGGCGAATCCAGTCTTGCAGTTTCAAATCGTGTCGAAGGCACCGGATGAGACGGCGACTTTCTACTCCGCCCTGTTCGGATGGAAGGTGGATGCCGGAAATCCGCTCGGCTACCGCAAAATTGAGACCGGATCTGCCGAAGGTATCCAGGGTGGAATCTGGCCGGCACCGCCACAGGCACATAACTTCGTCCAACTATTCGTCGGCGTGGACGACGTGAAATCGTTTGCCAAGAAAGCTGAAGGGCTCGGCGCAACAGTTCTGATTCCACCCACTACGTTGCCGGAAGGGGACGAAATGGCTGTGTTGCACGATCCCGCGGGAATGCCGTTCGCCGTCTGGCGGCGGCCTGCGCGCTAGGCTCGCCTGGATTTGCGTTTCGCGTATACTGGCGGCTGAAACGGAGCGCATAATGAATTTCCTGAGTCCCGGTCCTGCCGTACGCAGGGACAAAGCAGCGCCCTGTTGTGTTGCCTTTCTTCTCCTGTTTTCCCTGCCAGTCTTTGCAGCGCCTGGCTTGCCTGCTTGGGCAAACCCAAACGCCGAACAGGCCAAGGAGAATCCTTCAGACCTGAAGGCATTCGTGGGCACCTGGACAGCAAATTTCAACGGCGAGGTTTTCGCCATCCTGGTCCTCAAGGAACAAGGCGGTGCGCTCAGCGGCACGCTCAACAACTTCGACATCAGCGTTGACAAGGAAGGAAACCTGATCGAACCGACGCACAAGGACCAGGGCGACGCTCCTTTGTTGAACGCGCGCTTGCGTTCCGGGGCGCTGCTGTTCGTGGTAATGCAGAAGGATCAGTATGCTCCGTCGACGGAATGGAAATTCGCTCCGAAATCAGCCGACGAGGGCGAACTCACACCGATGCTCGACCATCAGGTGAATGCGCCGAAGGACATGATCGTGAAACCGATTCGTATGGTTCGCGAGCACGCCAAGCCTTAAATCCCGCCGAACAAGCCTACATCGGCAACCGGGAGTTTCGCCGGGATGTAATCTTATCGGCGATCAGTACAGCTTCTGCAATTTCCTTCATGGATTTTCTGCGTTCCCGGCTCTCCCGCTGCAGCAAAACGATAGCGTCGTGTTCGGCGATCTCTAGATCGCGCTGCAGGATGCTTTGAGCCCTCCTGACCATTTCACGCGCTTCGGAAAGCTCCGAGAGCTTTGAGTCTTCGACCTCAAGCCGCACCAACTCAATTTCCGGGCCAACGAGGAAACCAATGGTCGAGACCAGATGGATTTCACGCTGGCTGTGGACGTGCATGTCGCGATGCTGCAGATTGATCACTCCGACCAGTTTGTCGCGGCACAGGATGGGCACGGACAAAAAAGCCTCAAACCGGTCCTCGGGCAGCTCGCGAAAAGACTGAAACCTCGGATCAGACGAGGCGCGGCTGGCAATCGCCGCCGGCCGTTTGTTCTCGGCGACCCAGCCGGTGATGCCCTCGCCGATTCGCAGCGTCAGACGGTTGACCACCTCCGCATGGGAATTCTGGGAAGCCCGCAGGATCAGGTCGCCGCCTTCAAGGACATACAAAAAGCACGAGTCGCATTTGACTACGGTGGAAACGAATTCGACGACGAGCTTCAGTACCGTCGAGAGCGGATCGGCGGCGGCAATACGCTCGCCGATCTGGTGCAGCACGTCGATGTACTGGTGCTGTTCGGAGGCAGCGTATCCATTCATACCCCACTCTAGGAAGGCTGCGCAAAACACGCAAATTCAAATTCGGACTGGATGTCATCAGATTATGAGATCACGCGCAACGGTGCGCGGGCCGATGGCCCTGTGACTCAATCGGGTGAGCACGCAACTGCCTGAGCCCAGAGCAGATGCGCCGTGCGAACAGCTTCTAGGCTGCTTCGGCAGGCGCGATTCGGGCGCGTGGGGAGCTGCGAACCGGGGGTTTGGCCAGCAAATAAAGGATCGCGCTGATGAAACAGAAGGCGGCCACGATCGAAAATATCTGGCTGTAGGTGCCGTAGCGATCGTAGAAATATCCAGCTGTTAGCGGGCCAGTCGCTCCGAGAATCGTTCCCAACGGCGTGGTCACCCCCAGCAACGCGGGATAGACCTTCAATCCGTAATAATTGCTCAAAATCGTCTGCATACACGTGAAAGCCGCACCGAATCCGCTGCCCATCAGAATGGCGTAGGAATACATCACTGCGGGCGTAACGGCATGGATGGCAAGAAGCGTCCCGGCTCCGTACAAACAGACGGCCACGGCCGAAAGCAGGCGAGGCTCAACGCGGTCGCCCAGGGCGGCCACCGTGAATTGTCCGATCAGCGAGGAGATCAGAATCACGAAGATGGATTTCGCCGCCTCACCTGGCGCATAACCCAGACCTTCCAGATGGGAGACACCGTGTGCGATGTAGATGAAGAAGCCCATGAAGAATCCGAGATAGGTCGGCACCAACAGCCACAGCGTGGGCGATTTCAGCGCCTCGGCCAGAGTCCAATCTTCGGTGGTCTTGTAAACCCCGTGGTCGGCCGGCGAGAGCGCCGTGGCGGAGGGCGCGGCCTCATCGGTGAGTGGTTCATTATCCGGCGTCTGTCCCATCTCGGCCGGGCTATCCTTTACAAAAAGTGCTGAGACGATTGCCGCGACCAGTGACATGGCGGACATGCACCACCATGCAGCGCGCCAATCCCCTCCCGACCGCGCGATGGTCCAACTCAGCGTGGGCACGGCGATGCAGCCTCCCACGCCGGAAGCGGTCAGCAAAAGCGAAATCGCGCGCGCGCGTTTTTTGCGGAACCAGCGCGCCATGCCCACCTGCGGCCCGATCGTGCCCGCCATGGCGGCGCCCGCCCCTACGATGATCCCGAATACGATAATTGCACCGGACACTGATCGCACGACCAGCGCCATCAGCAGCGCCCCGGCTGAAGACAGCAGTGTTCCCACGACCAGAGTAAAGCGAATGCCCAATCTGTTGATCGAACGCGCCACCAGCGGCCCGGGCAAGCCAGCCATCAGGCTGAACACCGAAAATGCGAGGCCGAGTTCCTTGCGGTTCCAGTGCATGGCCTTGGCCATGTAGGTGTTGACGACGCTGGTTCCGAACGTGGGGAAGGTGAAATTCAGGACGATGATTACCCAGAAAACGACCAGGAGCTTCCAGCCGTAAAATGATTTCGTTTGCACCGTGCGTTCCGTCAGCCGCCCGCGGCTCTGGATGCGGTGGCCAAATACTTAACCAGGACCACCTCGTTGCGCACTTCGTTGTACAGCAACTCGTCGACTAAATCGCGCGCCATGAAAAGTCCGTAGCCGCCGGGGCGCATTCCCTTCTGCCTGCGGACTTCGCTGTGAAGCATGGGGTCGTCCTCGGGATTATTCAGGGCTGCGTGGGTTAATTCCTCGTCGCGAAAACCCATCCCGGGATCGGCAATTCGGTACTGGATCATGCGCTTTGTTTTCAGGTACGAGATGCGCACCTTCTGATTGGGGTCAAGCTTCCCTCCCCATTCGATCGCGTTGGTGAGCAGCTCCCGGAAAGCAAAGCCGACGTGCTCGCGGTCTTCGTCGGACAGTTCGGACTTGATCTGAGCCATGAAACCCGTGATTCGGGCTACGGCTTCCAGTTCGCACGGCACTAGCAATTCAATCCAGTGGGGAACGGCGGAAACTACTACGATGGGCGAGGACGAAGGCTTGGCGGAAAGCGCGTCGTTGACAAGTTCGACCACGGAAGTGGGATTGATAGGTTTTCGTATGTAGTGGTAGGCCTGCTCGCGAATCGCACGCAGCATAACCTCGGAGGTATCGTCGGAGGTCATCACAATCGTGCGGGGATGATGTGGTTCCTTCCTCAGGTGGGCCAGCAGATCCAGACCATTCATGCCGGGCATCCATACGTCGGTCAGGAGTAGGTCGAACCCGCCGGCGCGCAGTTTTTTCAGCGCAGCGGAGCCGTCCACGGCGACAGCGACTTCGAATCCGGCTTCGCCCAGCGCGCACTTCAACATGTCGCGTGTCGCGCGGTTGTCATCGGCAACCAAAATCTTCTTCATTCTGTTCTCCTTCGCGCAGGCATTCCGGCGGTCCTTCGACTGCGTTTGCTCGCCTAGCCCGGTCCGGACGCGATTCCGGCAAATGATCTCTCGTGGCCCGAGAGTTTACCTTCAAACGGGGCGAGAATCTTACTTGCTTCAGGAATTCTTCCGGCGCGGCCCATTACCCCGATTTGGCCGGCGTCCCGGGCGATTCCCGTTACGCCCGACATCGCGACCTTACCGGGGTGCGTCCAAATCCGACTGCACAACAGGTGGCCGTGATGTAGACTCAGCCATTCGCCGGGACAAGCGAACCGTCTTGGGTGAAACCACTTATGGACAATCCTCAGACTCCGCAGGGCTTCGGGCGACCGCTTGAAGGCATCACCGTACTGGACCTGACCGTTGCGCTGGCCGGACCCTTTGCGACTCTGCTGCTGGGCGGCCTGGGAGCGCGCGTGATCAAGATCGAGAATCCCACCGGCGGGGACACGTGCCGGAGCAACTCCCCGTACCTCGGAAGGAATGGCGCGACCCTCACCCGCGAAAATGATGACGACGTCTCGATTTCTGCGTTGAATCGACTGCGAAACAAACTCGGTATCACGCTCAACCTAAAGAGCCCCGAGGCGCGGGAAGTGTTCGCCGACCTGGTTCGGACAGCGGACGTCCTGGTTGAGAATTTCAGCCGGGGAACTCTTGAGCGCCTGGGCGCAGGATATGGCCACGTGCGCGAAATCAACCCGCGCATTATCTATTGCTCCATCACCGGTTTCGGCAGCGCCGGAGATCCAGGATCGGGAAAGGCGATGGACGCGATTATCCAGGCGCTGAGCGGAGTGATGATGACGTCGGGGAAGCCGGCCGACCCCCCGGTACGAGTGGGCGTGCCGTTCGCCGATCTCTGTGCGCCCCTTTTCGGTGTGATTGGCGTGCTGTCTGCCTTGCACCAGCTGAAAGGCACCGGTGCGGGGCAGCACGTCGATATTTCCATGCTCGGCGCACTGACCATGATGCTCGCGTGCGAGCCTTTCGACATTTTCGAGCGGTGCGGTGTGCCGCAGAGAACCGGGCAAACCGTTCCCCGACTCTCTCCGTTTGGCGTCTATCCCACCCGGGACGGCTACATCGCGCTGTGCGCGCCGACCGACGCGTTTGCTCAATCGCTTTTTGGCGCGATGGGTCAGACTGAATTTGCAACCGGGCAACAATTCGCGACGCGCGACCTTCGCGTGAAAAATTCAGACGAGCTGGATGCCGTGGTCGAGCGTTTCACGCGTTCGATGACGACCGCCCAGGCATTGGCCAAACTTGACGCTGCCGGCGTGCCCTCGGCGGAGGTCCGCGATCCCGACGCGGCTATGCGCGACCCGCAGGTCACTGTACGACGCGAAACGGTGCCGCTGGCTCATCCGAAGTACGGTCTGGTGGATGACGTGTTCGGGATGGGAATGCCGATCCATTTCTCTCGCGGGACAGCGGAGTTCGACCAGCCGGCACCGGCCCTGGGAGAACACAACGAAGCGGTCTACGGTGGAATTCTGGGATATTCCGCTGGCAAGATCGAAGCGTTGCGGTTGCGAAAAGTGATCTGACCCCGTCACGATGCCCGAATCAGATAGCGCGGCAAAGCAGCTGGCCTGGCACTATGAAAACCCGATGGCGCAGGCGATCGCAGCGCACCGCGCAGGCATTCCGGTTGTGGCCCTCACCTCCAATACCATTCCGTGGGAACTGATACAGGCGGCGGGCCTGTTCCCGGTCATGTTGCGCCCTGCTCGGCGCGCCACTCCCGCTGCGGACGAGTATATGGAGACGGATGTTTTTCAGGCGCGCATCCGGCAGATCTTCGAGAGTGCTGTCAGCGGAGAGTGGAGTTTTCTGAGCGCCATCATTTTGTCGCGCACCTCGGAGCAGGAATACAAGCTCTTCCTGTATCTGCGCGAGGTTGCACGGGAGAGCCCGCGCGAGGGTATGCCGCCGGTCTACCTTTATGACCTGATGCATTCGCAGTCAGCGGAAACCAGGGCCTACGGAATTTCGCGAACCGAGGAACTGAAGCACCAACTGGAAGCAATTGCGGGGCGCCGGATCGACGCGTCGGACCTGGCCCAGGCAATCGCAGAATCAAATGCGGCTCGCGCTGCGGTTCGCCGGTTGCTCGCGCTCCGGCAGGACGCTGTGCGACTGGCAGGGACCGAAGCGCTTCCGCTCGTTGGCGCATATTGGTTCATGGCTCGTCCGGAGTACGCAAAACTTGCGACCGAAGCCGCCGACATCATCCGTCAGCGGCAAACCTTGCAGGGCGTGCGTCTGATCGTAAAGGGCGCTCCGCTTGATCATGTCCAGCTGCACGCGGTGCTCGAGTCACATGGAGCGATCGTGGTCGCAGAAGACGATTGGTGGGGAACGCGCAGCGTGGGCTCAGACATCGAGGCGAGCGGAGACCCTGTGAAGGCGATTTTCGAACACTACTACCGTGACGCGCCCAGTCCGCGCGTGTTTCCGCCGGGGGCCGCCGATCGCTGGTTTGAGTCCCGCGTGCGAGAGGGCGTTGATGGCGTCGTGTTCTATCTCCCACCGGAAGACTCCGTGCTGGGGTGGGACTTCCCGAGGCAAAAACATTTTCTCGATGGCCTGCACATACCGAGTTTGGTCGTGGAAGAGGATCCGTGCGCCGGAGGACCGGGCCCAGAGTTGCACGCGAGCATCGCGCGATTTGTGAACGCAATCGCGGCGGAACGCTAGGAACCATGCCTGAAAAACAGCTGCAGTCCACGGTCTTGGCGGGTGCCTACCAGAAGGAATGGTTTGCGCAACTTCGCCGCGACGTTTTCGACAGCCATCGCCCCTACGCAATCCTCCAGGCGGACATGCCCTTCGAGCTCTTCGAGGTGATGGGCCTTCCGGCCGTAAGCAATCAGTGGTGGTCCGCCGTGATCGCCGCCAAGCGTCTTGCGCCCAAGTACCTGGATGCGATGAACGCAATGGGATTCCACGACGGACTCTGCCGCTATTGCAGTTTATCCATGGCCTGCACTCTCACCGGAAGTCCCGACGACGCACCCTGGGGCGGGCTGCCCAAACCCGCGCTGCTGTCTGCGCGGCTAACCTGCGATTGCATCCAACGAGTCTTCTCCATGTGGGCGGAAGCGTTCAAGACAGAGTTCTTTGCACTGGATAATCCGGGACCGACGGTGATGCCACCGCGCTGGTGGGAACTCAGCCGACATCGCTGGCGCGAGCTATTCGAAAAACACCGGCTCGATCTGACGGTTGCGCAATTTCGCGTCCTGATCGGCGTGCTTGAACGCGTCACCGGCCGCAGATTTGATACCGAAGCACTCCGCTCGCTGATGGAAGGCGTGAACCGGCAGGAGGAGTATTTCGAGGAAGTCCGCGACCTGATCTGCAATGCGCCAAAAACGCCCGTGCGCATGAACGAACAGATCACCAATGTGATGGCGGCGCAATGGGTTCGCGGCAGTGGATGGGCGATCCAGCATGCGAAAACATTCCGCGACGAAGTGAGATCCAGGGTGGAAGCAGGCGTCGCAGCCTGCCCGGGGGAACGGCGGCGGCTCATGTGGGTCGGCGCAGGACTATGGCATGACACCGATTTCTATACCGCTTTTGAGCAGAAATACGGCGCAGTGTTTGTGTGGTCCATGTATCTTGCGTTCGGCCCCGACGGCTATATTCGTTACGGACTCGAGGATCCGTTGGAGGCTCTGGCAAGCCGCACGGTAAGCATGAACGAACAACTCCATCTGCCGCCGTGGGCGAACGAGTGGATCGTCGACCAGGCGAAACGACATCGTATTGACGGTGCTCTGGTGCTTACACCGCTCGGCACCCGATCCTCGGCGGCCGGGAACCGCTTCATCGAACGCGCGCTTGAGCGGGCAGGCATCCCAGTCCTCCCGATACGCGCAGATATGGTCGATGCCCGAAGCTGGAATGCAGCAGAAATGATCAGGCGGGTCGGACGGTTCATCGAGGAGCGCTTGTGACGGCTCCGCAAACGCCGAATACACGATGGGTCATTCCTTTCGTGGCCACGCTTTTTGGAATGATGGCCCTGCAGATTTCAAGCCTGGGATTTGCGCCTTTGCTTCCGCACATTCAACAGGCGTTCGGCATGTCCTATTCGCAGATTGGTCTGTTCACGGGCGTCTACGGTCTGCTCGCAATCGTTCTGAGTGTCCCCGCCGGATTGACTGCGAAGTATTTCGGGGAAAAGCGAGTTCTGATAAGCGGCCTGGTGGTCGTTGCGTTGGGCCTTGTCGCACTCAGTACAGCTGACAGCTTCACGGAGGCTTTCCTGGGACGCGGACTCTGGATCACGGGATATCGATTCGCGTTTGTCTGTGTGCTCACGGCGATTGGGTTGACCTGCCCTCCATCGCTGCGAGGGCGAACGATGGGAATCCTGGGCGCAATGTCTTCTCTCGCCTCCGTGATTGGAGCGCCGTTCGGAAGTTCCATTGGAGAAGTGTTCGGGTGGCGGAACGGAATTCGTGCATTCGGCTGCGCGGCGCTGCTGGGTGCTGTGGTCGTGGCGATCTTCTACCAGGATCCCGTGGCAGGAACCGAACGCGCCCAATCCCATTCCCTGGGTGAGACCCGCCAAACGGCCCAGGGCGCACCAAGCGCGTTTCGCATGCCGGTGGTTTGGGCACTCGCATTGCTATTCGGGCTGGTCGGCATGCCGTCGTTCAGCGTAACTTTCTTTGTCCCTTCGGCCGCCACGTCCATCTTCAAGCTCGATGCGGTCTCCGCGTCCTGGATCATCAGCAGCGGCTATCTGGTTGCCATATTCCTCAACCTTCTGGTTGGGTATCTCATGGACCGATACAACAAGTGGGTCATCATGGGAACGTTGATGACGCTGCTTGTTCCCGCGTGCCTGGCGATGACGACAAGCCATCTTGCGGTCTTCCGGGTTGGTGCGGCATCCATTTTGGGGATTGGCTTCACCGCCACGAATCAGATCTACGGCATTGCCGCTGATGTTCTGCGCGGGCGCCAAACCGGCAACGTCATGGGAATTGTAAGTTTGGGCGCCGGAGTCTGCGGATATCTGGGGCCGCAGATGCTTGGAGCTTTGCGCGACTGGACGGGAAAATTTGCTGCCGGGTGGTACATGATGGCGGCGATTGCAGCGATCAGCGTTGCTGAATTTGTGGTCTTGGGCCGTTACGGCCGCAGGGAAAAGCAGCTCTCGAGCGTCTCACTGGCAGGCCGAACCTCCTAGGGCCCACCGGAACGAAGCTGCAAACAGGGTCGGCAATCAGGATGAAGCGTCGCTAAAGCGAGGCTGAAACTGAAGTGCCGGCTGCGGCAAACACGGCTGACATTTCCGCGCGCGCCAAGGGAAGAAAACGGTCGACGACTTCGGGGTCGAACTGCGTTCCGCGCGCCTGGAGCAGGCGGCGCTCAGCTTCTTCAAACGGCAGTCCTTCACGGTAGGGACGAGATGAAACCATGGCATCAAACGAATCGATCACCGAGACGATGCGCGATCCGACCGGAATCTCTTCACCCTTCAGCCCAGCGGGATAGCCCCTGCCATCGAAGCTCTCGTGATGGTGCAGGATGATCAGGCTGGCCCGTTCCATTCCCGGGACGTTTCGCAGCACCGCCCAGCCATATTCCGGGTGCTTCTTCATCAGATCGTATTCCTGTTCGGTCAGCTTCGCCGGCTTTTGGAGAATTGCGTCGGGAATCCCTATTTTCCCGATGTCATGCAGCAGCGCTGCTACTTCAATGTCGGATAAAGAGCTGCCCTCGAGGCCAAGTTCTCCGGCTACGTGCAGGGCCCATTCAGCCAGACGCGTGCTGTGAACTCCAGTGTTGAGGTCCTTCAGGTCCAGAAGTTGATTGAACGCGCAGATCAAAGACGTGCGGAGCTCGGCCAGCTGCTCCTCCATTTCCTTCACGTGCAGAAACGATGGGGAACACTGACGCGCGACCCGGGTCAGCAGCTGTGCGGACCGGGCGAGCGCTTCCGAACCACCCTCGATCCGGCTGGGCGGTGCGGAAGCGCTTGATTGCGGGATGGTCATTGTCAGCATGAAGGAGTGGGCCTCGGCCTATGGAATCTGAAGCAAGCCCTGAACTGGATTCAGCGACGATAATGTCCAGTCCACGTTCAGACGACCGTTTCCCATGTTCAAGCCGACAAATTTGGCGTGAGAGATCGCCCACGCCGCCTGGTTTTGATTGGTTTTCGATTGCATGTTGTAGATGAGCGCTGCCGTGCCAGAGACGAATGGCGAGCTAAACGAGGTTCCCCAGCCCGCAGCGTATATTCCGAACGGGTATGTGGTGATGATTCCCTCGCCGGGCGCAGCGACCCAGACGATCTGGTTGCCGTAGTTCGAGAAGCTCGAGCGCTGATCCTGATTGTTGGTCGACGCGACGCCCATTACGTCCTGCAATCCCGCCGGATAGACCATTTCGTTTTCGCCGTCGTTTCCGGAGGAGGCAACCAAGATGACGTTCTTGCTGTTGGCGTAGTTGATCGCGTCGGTGAGTTCGGTCGAGCCCTGGGTCATGTCGAAACTCATGTTGATGACGTTCGCGTTGTTCTGGACCGCGAAATAGATGGCGGCGAGGATGTTTGAAAGCGAGCCGTTCCCGTTCGCGCTAAACGCCTTGAGCGGCAGAAGCTTGGCAGTGGGAGCGACGAGATGAATGACACCCATAACCATCGTTCCGTGTCCGAACGCCTCATAGGAGGAGCCGTCTAGCATGCTCGCGGTGTGCTGATCGAGCATCGCGGCGGTGTGCTGGTTCACATACGCGGCCGGGCACGATTCACAGGGCGGCGGAGCGCTCATCGAGACGTCGTTCATTTCCGAGCCGCCTGGCTGATTGCGCGTGAAATCATAGCCCTGAAGCAGGACGCCCTGAAATGCCGGATGGTTGGGGTCCACACCGGTGTCAATATCCGCCACGATTCCCGCACCGCTGACATTGAAAGCGTTCTGAGCCTGGGGGATCTGGATGATTTGGACAGCGGGTTGCGTGACGTACCCCTGCGTGACAGTCGTTCCGTAATAGGTGACCGGCGTCGTATCCCACAGTCCGGCCGGGGGCGCATTTGAAGTCTGTTGGCTTGCCGGGTCGGGAGGAATCAGCAAAACCTGATCGGGTTCAGCGTCGAGAATTCCCGAAACGAGGTTGAGAACGCTCGCCAGAAGGTTCGGCAGTAGTCCGTTCACCGGCCTGACCAGGAAAACCTTGTTGAGGTTCCCGTCCAAATTGCCCACCACGCTGCATCCGTGGAGCAGGCAGACAAGCTTCAGCCCGGAGAGTCCCATATTCGTGCGCACGATCACGCCGGGTTGCGGCGTCGTCAGAGCCGACAGCGAATTCCCGACATTTGAGAGCAGCCCTCCGAGCACGCCTTGAGCTGCTGCTGGGCGGCCGGATAGCCCGACGAGAAGAAGTAGGACGATGCCGATTCGACGTTTCATGATTGCCATGACTCCTTTTGCGCTCCGACTCCCTAGTCGCTCGACCGTATGACTGGCAGGCTCCAAGTTTCGTGCGGGCTGCCCATGTTCGGCTATAGTACAAGCGGCTAGTTTTGGCGGTATGCGCATCAAACCTTCTTCCTAGTACGTTTTTTGACCTTTCGACGGTACTTCTTAAGAGTTTTAGAATCAGTAGCTTGCATCGACTCTTTCCATGGATCGGGCGCCGGCTCGATCGCCGGAAATGTGACCGGTTGCCCGGGCAGGTAAACTTTCAGATGGAACCGGCTCGTGGGATCGGCGACCAGTTGGAACTCGCCAAACTGGCCGGTTACCGATTCCGACAGGGTCTTTCGGTCGCTTAACAACGCGACCCTGACGGCGTCAACCGGATTCAGCTCCGCGGAGTTCAGGACCTGGCCAGCGACGTTGGCATGGCCTGAGTCGGCCTGAGGCTCGATGCGAACATCGATTCGATAGACCCCTGCGCTGTAGAGCAATTGCCGCGGGGCGTTGCCGGCAGAACGGACACCGGCGGCCACGCGGTTTTGCCCCGTATCGAACAGCAGTTCGGCGATCAGGCCAACGCCGCGCCTGACTGGACGTCGCCCATGAATGGCGAAAGTGCCTTTAACGGAGCGCACCGCACTATCGGGCGGTTGGTAGCCCTGCTCGCGCCGGGCGGCCGCGTGAACGCGCTTCCACATGCCCAGGATCTTCGAGCATTTCCTGCAACCGTCGTTGTCCAGATGGTTCTGCATTTCGGCTCTGTCCTGCTCTCCGGTGACTTGCCGGGCAAAATCAGCCCACTGCTCAAGCGAATAGTGTTCCATCACATCCCCCATAAATTTGAGTTCCCAGGCCCCGGATCGGGGGCTGGCCACTGCGTCCCACGCTCAACTCATAAGGGTAGACAGGCGGTCAAAAAATATAGGCAAGGATCAGAAAAATAAAGGGGGCTTCAGACCGGTAAAACCTTTCCTATCAGTGTGAAAGGGGCCCAATAATAGGGGTGGGGATAGTCGACGCGCAATTCGCGCATGGCGCCTTGCAGAGCGGAGGCCTTACCCTCGCCAGCACTGACGCGCCGATAAAAGCGGGTCATAAAATCCGCTGTGCTCCGGTCGTTGACGTCCCACAGGGTCAACAGCAATGAATGAGCTCCGGCATACAGCAGTCCGCGAATCAGTCCGAGAAGTTCATCGCCTGGCGCAACTACGTTTAGTCCGGTTGCGCACCCACTGAGCGTGATCAGCTCAGCCTCGAGCTTGAGTTGATAGAGATCGTACAGGCTCAGGTAGGCGTCCCCCAGACGAATGCCTGAGAACATGGGGTTGTCGTGGCGATAGCTGCCGTGGGTTGCGATATGGATCAACCGGCTGCGCGAGCCCTTTTCTCTGAGCGCTGCTTCATCGGCCGCTGCGCCAACGAGCAACTCGGCATCGGGCAGGATCGCGGCAACCGACCGCACCTCGTCAAGAATGAGAGGCGCCTGGGAATCAGGAATTCCGAGGATCAGCGAGGTAGCGGACGCGCACGGCGGTTTCCGCTGGCAGTGCGCGAAAATGCTGGCACTCGGCGCGTAGGAAATGGTGAAGGAATCGATCAGGAAGCCCGCACCGTCAAACAGGGCGTGGAAGGGAACATAGTGAAGCACGCCATGCGGCACAACCACGAGATGTTTGCCCTGCAGATGCACGCGCAGCGGCGCGAGCACCTCCTGATACAGCTCACCCAAGTGTGCTCGCGCGGCTGCGAGCAGTGATTTCTCGAAGGTGCGAACATACTCAGCGCCGAGGCGAAACTTCGAAATCTGAAAGTGGAGCATGCGAACCAGGTTCATCACGCGTGATACGGGTGTGAGCGGTACGATTTCCAGACTGTCGCGCGTGACTACCGCCGCGATGAACTGGTCCTTCACCGTGAAGTACTCAATCAGGCAGGCGTGCGGCGGCAAAGATTCCTGAATGGCATCGAGCGAACCGATTGCGTTTCCGAGACCAAAACCTTCGCCAGCGCTCGGCCGTGGGATCTGCCGGAATGCGCGAAGCAGCTCGTTCTCGTGTGCCAGCGCTTGTTTTTGGAGCTTCTCGATTCGCTGGGGCGACGGTTCGTCGGCGCGTAACTGCTCAAGCTCGATGCGGCGGTAATACCAATTCAGTTCCTCTCGCATTTCGCGGATTCGGCGAACCAGCTCGCTCTGGCCGGTATCGATGACCGCGAGTGCACTGCCGTGTTGCACCAGCAGTTCGGCAAGGCTTCGCGATTTCGCCAGTTCCATATAGCCGAACGATTCTTCGGCTGCTTTTGGGCCCCCGTCGCCCAGGCACAACTCGACCAGGCATTCGTACACTTCCAGGCGATTCTTCAGGAAGGCAATTTTGAGTTCCTCGCCACGAAGGCTGCTCCGCAGGGTTTCCAGAGCTTCCCGCGCTCTCTGGCACGATCCGTAGGCGCCGGAAGGATCACCCGACGCCTGTTGAACCTGGCCCATCAGAAATTCCGCCTGGTAGCGAAGCATCGGAGCGTTGACTGAGGCCAAGCGATCCAGAGCCCGTGCGCACTCCGCGCGGGCAACTGGAAGCTCGCCCGTCCGCAAGCAGATGCGGGCCAGCAGCAAATGGCAAAGCACGGCCTTACCGGGCAAGAAAGAGGTGTCGAAAAAACCAGCCGCGGCGGAGCACAGGCGGCGGGCTTCAAAAAGCCGCCCTTCACTAAACAGCACGACGGCCCGATACAGATCGGTGAGCCAGGGCCACACGAGATTTTTTTCGCGGACGAACTTTGACCGCGCCATGGCAAACAGCTCGAGAGCGCGCAGGGCCTTGCCAAGCTGACTGAAGGCCATGGCTTCGTAGGCCTGACATTTGGCTTCCTCGTAGCCCATCCCCAGCTTCTGAAAACGAAGATATCCTTCGTGAGCCGTTTCTCTTGCTTCCGTGCTCAGGTTGAGCTCGAGGTAAATCTCCGACAGATCGAGGTAGCAGAGCGCCAGGACGTATGCGTCGCCGTTTTTCTCGCACTCGAGCCTGGTGGCCTGCAGCATCTCGATTGCCCGGCTGTATTCCCCGCGGAGGTAGTAAAGATAGGCGATGTTGTAATCGGCTTGGGTCACCAGCAAAGGCATTCCGTGCTCGACACACATGGCCCGGGCACGCTCATAGCTTGCGAGTGCGCGCGGGAAATCATTCATGGTGATCAGGCAGACGGCCATATTGTAAAGAGCGACTGCGAGGCCTTCGGAGTCGCGAAAAGGCAGCAATGCCTCGTAGGCCCGCTCGTAACAGGCCAGACCTTCCTCGAAACGATCCTGCCGGTGGAAAATGTTTCCGAGGTTGATTTCCACGTGGGCGATCCGTTGCGGATTCCCGAGTTCAAGAAAGATTTTCTTGGCGCGCTCGGCTGTCTGGAAAGCCTTGTCATATTCACCCAGCATGATCAGCGGTTGGATCGAAGGGATAAGCGTGCGGGCCTCTTCCTCGGCATCGGGAATCTTTCGAAAGACGCCAAGGGCCTGCTCGTGAAAATCCAAGGCCTTGTGATTGTCGCCCAAGATGTTCAAGGCGTTTGCCTTCGAACGCAGGCCGCGGCCCAGCTCTTTCTGATTGCGCAAACGGCGCGCAATCAAAATGGCAGATTCGGCCAGGGCCAGAGCCTGCCGCGTGTCGGCGCGCAGCTTCGCCCGGACGACGTCGTTCAATTGGCTGAGAATGGTTTCGCGATACAGCCGGCGGCGGGTGAGGAAGCGATTCCTGCTCACCTGGCCGGTGAGGTTCGCCAGGTCCTGAAGCAATTTTTCAGACAGAGCCGCTTGCTTGGACCGGGCTTTCACGAAAATCCCACGTCCGTCAACGTCTTGCGCAATCGCTCCAGGCATCGCTGGCGGATGAAGCCGATCGAGCCCGGCGCGATTCCCAGGTTCTGTGCAACCGCCTGGTAGGGACGCGCCGGGTCTTCAAAGAACAGCATATGGATGAGCTGCTGGCAGCGGGGTGGCAGCGCCGCAACCGCCTGGCGCAAATTTTGTTCGTCTTCGGCTTCTTGCAGGATGCTCTCTGCGCGGGAGGGCGTGCTTCGGTCGAGCTTCGGGTCACTGGGATCGGTTGTCTCGACGCGCTGCTGCTGACGCTTTCCGTGAAAGCATTTGTGGGCGGTTACCTGCATGATCCATTTCGGAAGAGCCTGCGGATTCCGCAGGTTCGGCAACTGCGAAAGCAACTCCAGGCAAACCGACTGAAAAATATCGGTCGCATCATCGGCGGAGAAGCCGTATTTGACGGGGATGGAAAAAATCAGGTTCTTGTATTTGTCCACCAGAACGGACCAGGCTTCTTCGTTCCCCTTGAGGCACTCCCGCACCAGGCGCGAGTCCGGCCACGCTTTGAAGCTGTCGTTTTCTGTCGCGCGGGGAACCATCAAGCTCGTGGCCGCCAGTCTTATTGGACGTACAGCTGGTCAATATTCCAGAGTGTGTAGGGATCCAGAATGGCCGCATGGAAGTTTCCGACGCGGTCGCTTGCTCCCACAAGAATATTCGGACTCACCAGGCAAATGACCGGCAGTTCGTCGGCCACGATTTCCTGCACGCGGTCGTACAGGCGCTTCCGCTTGGAATGGTCGAGCTCGACCAGCTGCTGCTGCATCAACCGGTCCATTTCGGCCTCCCAGGACGTTGCCGGCTGAGTCTGGTTCGGATGCCAGAGGTGAGTATCCCCGCTCGACATCCACACATTCATCTCAGAGGTAGGGTCGGCATCACCGCTGACCAGGCCCATGACTGCCGCCTCATAATCGTGGCTTTTCAACAGCCGGTCGACCATGGTGTGAAATTCCAGAGAATCGATCTGAACGCTCATTCCCAATTTGCCAAGATCATCCTGAATCAGCGTAGCAATCTTCACGCGCTGGGCATTGGAGGAGCTGGTGAGAATTGAAAACTCAACCGGGCGCCCGTGGCTATCCACCAGCGAACCATCGCTTTTCCAGGAAAATCCGGCGGACCGCAAAAGTTCGCGGGAATGTGCGACGGACAGGGCCGGGTGAGGGATGCCGGGATCAATCCACAGACGATTGCCGGGAGTCACCTGGGTCCACAGTGGCGTTGCCCGCCCGTTGTAGACCAGGCGAACGATGCTGTCGCGATCAATTGCGCCCGAAACCGCCTGCCGGAACCGCTTGTCTTCAAACCACTCCTGTTTCCGGGCAATCTCGGGCAGGGTTTTCGGATCCACGCTGTTCAGGTTAAAGAACAAGAAATTGTATTCCAGGCCCGCACCGAGGTCGTCGAGATGATAGTGCCTGGCGCTCTGCTGTTTCTCGAGAACCGCGAAATTCTCGGCACTGAATCTGGTCAGGATGTCGGCATCTCCGGCCTGGAAGCGAATGACCTGCGCGTCCTCACTCGGGACGAACAGGAACACCAGCTGGTCAAGATACGGCAGGCGGTGGCCGCTGCCGTCCTGCTTCCAGTAGTACGGATTGCGCTCGAGTACGATTCGTTGCCCGGGAACATATTCCTTCAGCCGGAACGGACCCAGACCGGCGAACTCGGCCGGTGCCATCGAGACGCTCCATGCGTTCGCGAAGTCACCCCTTCGATAGACGCCTTCCAGCAGGTGCCGCGGAAGAATGGCGATGCCGTCGAAAAGCCGCTCGGCGGCGGCATCGGGCTGGGCCATGTCGAATCGAACCGTGTATTGATCCACTTTCTCAACCGAGATCGGTTTGCCGCCTACGACCAAAAGGTCGCGCTCGGGCGAATCGATTTTTTCGTCCAGGTAGACCTGGAAGCTGAATACCACGTCGTCGGCATCGAGCGGTTGCCCGTCAGAGAATCGCAGGCCGCGGCGGAGGCGCAGCGTGTACTGCCTGCCATCGCGGGATGCGGTCCAGGATTTTGCAAGAGCGGGTTCGGTCTTTTGCGAGCCGCGATTGATATGAATCAGGTCGGCTGTGAGGCAGCGAATCACGTCCCGCGAGGGTGCATCCTGGGCCAGAACCGGATTCAGAGTCTTCGGCTCCGACCGCATGGCAATCACGAGCCGCCCGCCGGTGCGCCCCGAGGAGACTTCCGCAACCATGCGCTCTTCGGCTGGATGCGACTGCGCACCAGCGGAGCCAATCAAGAGGGTTGCGGCAGCCACAAGGACGCAGCAATTCCAGAACGGTACTCGTTGCATAAACTTAACTCTTAACAAAGATCGATTCGTTTTTATAGCGGTACGGAGGCCAGGCGTTCCTGCAGAGCATCGGCCGCTGCGTAATAGAGCAGAAATACGGGGAGCAGGAGGATAGCCGGAAGGAACATCCACCAGAAGGAGGACAAAACATAGTATTGCTGCAAGGCCGCGAGCAGGGTTCCCCAGCTGGGTATCGGTTCGCTTGCGCCGAGTCCGAGGAAACTCAAGGTCACTTCCGCCAGGACGTACTGCGGGATGAGAAGCGTCATCTGGGTCAGCACCACGCCCCAGGTTTGAGGCAGCACGTGCCGGCAGATTACATGCATGTCGGATGCGCCAAATCCTCGAGCCGCGAGCACAAAATTGCGCTCCTTGGCGCTCAAAACGACGCCGCGAATCAGACGAGCCGGGCGCGCCCAGCCTACCAGGCCCATCACCGCGACGAGCAGAAGAAAAACCTGCCATTCGGCGATATGCAGGGGAAGCGCAGCGCGCACCGCGAACAGAAGATAGAGCCAGGGCAAAGCGAGAAAGAGCTCTCCTCCGCGCATCAGAATGTGGTCGATCCACCCGCCATAAAATCCGGCGAGCGTTCCCACGATCATTCCGATCAGAAGCGAAAGGGCGGCCGCTATCCAGCCAGCCATCAGTGAAATCCGCCCGCCGTAGAGAAAACGCGAGAATTGGTCGCGTCCAAACGCATCCGAGCCCATCAAAAACAGACGTCCCGGATCGTCCACGCCGAACGGGTGCAAACCGGACGGAAACACGCGACCGAACCTGTATGTTGAGCCGCGCGAGAAAAAGCGTATGGGATAGACGCGCGTTTGGTCTACGGAATAGCCGGCACTCGCCGGGTCATTCCTCAGGCCATATACGAACGGCCGGGCGTGAAACCTTCCCTGGGCATCGACGAAGTGAATCCGCGTGGGCGGTGCAAAAGTCAGGTCGCGATTCTGGGTCGCGAAGTCGTAGGGCGCAAAGAACCCCGCAAAGAATACCAGGGCGTGAAGGCACGCAAGCAAAACGAAAGCGGCCCAAAGTTTGTGCCGGTGCGTCACCTGTTCACTCCATTCGAATCCGCGGGTCGCTTGCGAAAAGCAGCAGATCGGCAAGCAGATTGCCCGCTACGAGAAATACCGAGGAAAGCATCACGATGGCGACGACCAGATACACGTCTTTTGAGAGAATCGATTCCACCAGCAACGGTCCCAGTCCGGGCCAGCCCAATACGATTTCTGCGAGCGCCGACGCGCTCAGCATTGTCGCGACCGAAAAACCCAGTAGCGAGATGAGCGGGTTTGACGCGGCCGGCAGGGCATAGCGGAACAGCAATCGTGAATTCGCGATGCCGTGCCCGCGCGCCGCGCGCAGAAACGGAGATTCCAGCGCTTCGATCATGGCCGCGCGAATGTGGCGGATCAGTATGGGTACGCTCACGAGCGCGACTGCCAAGGCGGGAAGAATGAGGTGACGCGCGAAGTCTTTTGCGTCGCTCCAGTATCCCAGGCCGCCGGTCGCTTCCGTGCGCATGCCACCCGTGGGAAACCAGCCGGTGCGAACGGCAACAAGCAACAAACCGAGGAACACAACCAGATCCGGAACCGTGAGTAGCGCCGAGGTGGCCAGTCCCCAGAAGCGATCCGCCCAGCCATTTCGTTTCGTCGCGCTCCAGATACCGATCGGGAGGGCTAGCAGCCAGGCGAATAAAGTTGCTGTCCCGGACAACAGGAGCGTGTTGCGAGCCCGCAAGCGCAATACAGGACCGACAGGCCCCCGCGATGCGAGCGAAACGCCGAGCTGGCCATGCAGCAGCGCTGCAAGCCAGCGCTCGTACCGGATGAGAAGCGGCTGATCGAGACCGTACTGGGAACGCATCCCGGCAACAGCCTGCTGCGAAATCTCGGGATTCAAGCGCATCGAATCGAAATAATCGCCCGGTGCGAGCTCGACGAGTGCGAACGAAAAGAATGAAATGGCGAGCAGAAGCGCCGTTGCGTGAATGACCCGTTGGGCGAAGTATTTCATCGGGTTAAGCGGAGCGCTCCAGACAAATGGATTCCAGAGACGGCATCGCTTCCAGAAGCTCCTGCGTGTAGCGATGTCTGGGCCGAGCGAACAGCTCCAGCGCGCTTTGCTGCTCGACAATGGTTCGCTGGTTCATGACCGCAACCTCGTCGGCGCACTGAGCGACCAGCCGCAGATCGTGAGAGATGTGCAAGTAGGTCAGCGTGTGCGCTGCTTGCAAGTCGGCGAGCAATTGCAGAAGCATTTCCTGATTCGCTAGATCTAGGCTCGACAGTGCCTCGTCGAGAATCAGCAGCTCGGGTTCCAGGGCCAATGCCCGTGCGATGGCAATGCGCTGGCGCTGGCCGCCGCTGAACTCAAGCGGTCGCTTGTGTTCCCATCGTGCGGGCAGGCCTACCGCCTCCATCATTTCCAGAGCCCGGCGCCGGCGCCACAGTTTTGTTCCTTCGCCCTGAATGGCCAGCGGTTCCATGACAATTTCGGCGGCACTCAGTCTCGGGTTCAGCGCTGAGGTTGGGTCCTGAAAGATCAGCTGAATCCGGCGGTGAAACGGCAAAAGATTCTTGGAATTCATTTCGGTCAGGTTGTCGCCAGCAAACCAGATGGCACCTGCGGACGGCTTCTCCAGCAGTGCAAGACACCGGGCGAGCGTGGATTTTCCCGAACCCGATTCACCGACGAGCGCGAGGGTCGTACCTCGACGAATCGTCAAGGTGGCTTGGTCGAGAGCCTGAACGGTGACCTTGGAACGCGTCAGTGCGCCCCGTTGGACGTACTGCTTGCTGAGACGCTCGATTCTTACGAGCGGTGCAGCGCAATCGAGTTCCGGGTATTGATTCGATCTGTGTCTCAAAGGTCCCTCACCGCACCAGCTGCTCTTGTAAAGCATCTTCGGATTCGGCGTCTGCACCTGCGCGAGAATTACGCCGCAGTAATGTCTTCGTATCTGGGTGCAACGTATTCCAGTACAGATCTTCAAAACGGCCCTGTTCAACGATTTGTCCGTCCTTCATCACCAGGACCCGATCGGCAAGACTCGCCTGAATTTCAGGGGTATGGCTGATGAGCAGAATCGAGACGTTCAGTTGATGGTTCAGTTCGCGCAACAGGGCAACAAAGTCAGCCTGGCTCCGGGCATCGAGCGCGGCCGTGGGTTCGTCGGCAATCAACAATGCCGGCCGGCAAATCAGCGCCTGAGCGAGCACTACACGCTGGAGCTGGCCGCCGCTGAGTTGATGGGGATATGCCGAAAGGATTCTGTCCGTAGACGACAGGCCGACGCGAGAGAGCATGGTGCGGGCCTCGGAGCGACACTGCTTCCAGCCCCAGTTGGTGTGCGCGTGAGCGACTTCCGCAATCTGATCTCCGGCAGACATGAACGGGCTCAACGCGATGCCCGGCTCCTGATACACCATGGAGATTTTTGCGCCGCGGATCCGGCGGAAGGAACGCTCGTCGATCGCGACCAGGTTCTGGCCGCCGAATACGATCGAGCCAGAGATCTGTGTCCGATCCATTGGGAGCAAGCCAAGCATGGCGAGTGCGATGCTCGTCTTGCCACACCCTGACTCACCCATTACCCCCAAAACTTCACCGGGAGCGATGTTGAAGGTCACGGCATCGACCGCCTGGCGCTCGCTCGATTCCGCGGACCGGTAGCGGATGCTCAGGTCCCTGACTTCCAGAGAAGTCCCCATCAAACCCTTTCCTGTACCAAGCTCGCCCGGAAAACCCCGCGATGCCATCGCGGAAACCGGTCGGTTCCGGGTGACTCCGGTCGTCATTCGACACAAACTGCGGGATTTGACGACGAACTTTACAATAGAGGCAACGGCGAGAACCGTCGATAGGTCGTCCGATTCATAAAATGGGGAGGGTTATAGTACTAACGGACTAGGGGTTACGGAAGACCTTGGCGGACCGCCGGCGGCAAATCCGGGATCGGGCCCAAAAGGTTCCCACGGGAAGCCTATATCAAACCGGGCTCTGCTTACCCTTATAGACATAATCCCAAAACTGAGGTGAACTATGAACGTTTCGCAGCAGAGTGCCTCGACAGAACTTATGGTGCAACGGGTGATGGATCATCTAGGCGCCGCTCACGTTGGCCTGCTGACCGCGGCGGACAGTCACGTTGACAACGCTGGCCTGCTTGAAGCGCAGGCGTTCGTCTCTCAAGCAATCTCGGTGCTGTGCAGAGTCGGTGTAAGAGAAAGCGTAGCGGATAGCAAGGGTGACGCGATTCGCGTTACGCCGCCGCAGATCGCCAGGCTGCTTTAGGGCGCAGCGGTGTTCGCCCGGTTGGGCCCGACTTGGGCTGGCAGACGCGCGTGAATGGAACGGGCACCACGAAATGCGAAATTAGAGGGGAATCAGCAAAGGCGAGAGGAATCGTGCCACAGATTTAGGTGGTGCTCACGCCCAGGTTGGGCAAGCCTTTGAAAACTCTGCGAGACGACTTCGCAGTAGGCGTCACACGAGCATCACAATCGAAATCGTGCAAATCGTAAGCGACTGACAACAAAATCAAAAATAGGCGGATGAGCCTGTAAGCCGGATTCTGTCCGCGCGTGACCGGCAGCCTGATTCGCACCAAGATGCTTGAGGCGCACGCAACGCGGCGATCATTCCTCTAGGTCCCGGATCGCTCCGGGACTCAAGCAGCCTACCCGAGGGTCAGAGCGCTTCGCTCTTGCGAGCGAAACGCGTACGGGCTGGGCCAGCCCTCCCCTCCTATTTGGCCTTGCTCCACGCGGGGTTTTCCGTGCCCCGGATGTCACCACCCGGGCGGTGGGCTCTTACCCCACCTTTTCACCCTTGCCAAATGCGCTCGACCGAAACAGGCGGGCTCCCGGTTTTTCCGAAAGCCTGCCGCCGAGGTGCAAGCATCACCGGCGGTTTATTTTCTGTGGCACTTTCCGTAGCCGCGCCGCTTGAATGCGCTTTCGCTCATCCCAGCACGCAGCCCCCTGGCGTTACCAGGCGCGTTGCCCTACCGTGGCCGGCTCTTGCGAGTTCACCACAGCTGGAGTCCGGACTTTCCTCCCGTTCGCCCCGTTTGCACGGGACAAACCGGCGATCACCCGACTCACCCGCCGTCGAAATTATACGATGACGGGTGCAAGGCTACAATCGCTTAGCCCCATCACGATTCAACAGCGGTTCACCCAAACTCGAGCAGTTCAGACCGCTTTGGACCATTCGGCGGCTCGAGGGCCTCGCGGCTCAGCCTGTCCGGAGGAGCTTCTCGAACTGGTTTTCGTCCAGGATTGGTACCTTAAGGGCAGTAGCCTTCTCAAGTTTCGATCCGGGATCTGTGCCGACCACTACGTAGTTGGTTTTCTTGCTCACCGAGGAACCTGGTTTGCCGCCGTGCGCGGCCACCAGTGCTTCGGCTTCCTCGCGTGAACGCTTCGCGAGTGTGCCGGTGAATACGAATGTCATGCCGGCAAACTTCGCACTCTTGGGCGCCTGGCGTTCTTCCTTCATGTTCACGCCCGCGGCACGCAGGCGTTCGATCAATTTGCGGTTCGCGGATTCGGAAAAGAACTCCAGGATCCCTTCCGCGACCTTTGGGCCCACCTCGGTCACCCCGGTCAGCTCTTCTTCGCTTGCCGCGGCGAGCTTATCCATCGAACCGAAGTGGGCCGCAAGCAACTGTGCGGTCCGTTCCCCGACAAAGCGGATTCCGAGGGCGTAAATGAGCCGGGAGAGGCTGTTTTTCTTGCTCGCGGCTATTTCGTCGAGCAGATTTTGAGCTGATTTTTCAGCCATGCGCTCAAGCTCGGAGACCTTTTCAAGCTTGAGGCCATACAAGTCGGCGTAATCCTTCACCAGTCCCTTGTCCACAAGCTGGTCCACAATTTTGCTGCCCAGGCCGTCGATGTTCATTTCGTCGCGTCCGGCGAAATGCAGAAACGATTCTTTCCGTCTCGCCGGGCAGGAGACATTCACACAGCGATACGCCACTTCTGCTTCGTCTTTGTGGATCCGCGTGCCGCATTCCGGGCATTTCTCGGGCATCCGGAATGGCTTTTCTTCATCGCCGTGTTTCACCACCTTCAGGACATGCGGAATCACTTCGCCTGCGCGCTCAACCAGCACCGTATCTCCCGCATGCAGGCCGAGCCTTTGGACCTCATCCAGGTTGTGCAGCGTCGAACGGCTGACGGTGACGCCGCCAATCTGCACTGGCTCAAGAAACGCAACAGGCGTGAGAACTCCGGTGCGGCCGACGCTCACTCCGATTTCGCGGACAATCGTCGTCTCCTGATGGGCCGGATATTTGTAGGCAATGGCCCAGCGTGGGGCTCTTGACGTGAAGCCCAGCTCGTTTTGCAGACCAATTTCGTCAACTTTCACGACAATGCCGTCAATCTCATAGGCCAGCTTCTCGCGCCGCGCATCCCAGCTTTCGATGTACCGTTCAACCTCGTCAATCGAGCGGCAGAGTTTCCAATCATCGCTGGCCTTGAACTGCAGCACGGCAAGCGCTTTCAAAACCTCCGATAGACGCTTCTTTGCGGCCCGGCCGTCCACCAGAATGTAATAGGCGAAAAAATCCAGACGCCGCGAAGCGGTGATCTTCGGATCGAGTACGCGCACGGCGCCCGCGGCTGCGTTACGCGGGCTGGCGAAAATCTTGCCTCCCGTTTCGCTCTGCTGCAGATTCAGCTGCTGGAAGGATTTGTGCGTCATGATGACTTCGCCGCGCACCTCGAAATCTGCCCCGAGGCCGGCCTTTTTCAGCAGCGCGGGCGCAATCGTGAGCGGGATCGAGCGGATGGTCTTCACATTGGGCGTCACATCTTCGCCCGTGGTTCCGTCGCCTCGCGTCACGCCGCGAACCAGCATCCCGTTTTCGTATATGAGCGAAAGGCTCAGGCCGTCAAACTTGTGTTCGGCGACATAGTCCACCTTGTCGCGTCCGGTCAGCTCATGCACACGTCGATCGAAGTCGCCGAGCGCCTGGAATGAGAAGGCATTGTCGAGGCTGCCCATCGGGATCTTGTGGCGCACCTGCTGAAAGCCCTCGCGCGGCGCGCCTCCCACACGGTGGGTAGGCGAATCTGGGGCTGCCAGTTCCGGATGCGCTGCTTCTAGTTCCTTGAGGCGTGTCATCAACCGGTCAAACGCGGCATCGGAGATTTCAGGGTCGTCGGTGACGTAGTAGAGATACTCGTGGCGACGAATTTTGTCGCGCAGGACCTGGATCTCTTTTGCGACCTTGCTGCTTCCGGGCATGGAAACCTCTCCGGGACGAAGTCCGTCAAACGGCGGCGATATTATACAATGCGCGCTTGCCTCGAAGCCCCGGGACAAACCGATGCCGCATGAGATCAAAGACGCGCTGCTGATTTATAACCCGACGAGCGGCCGCAGACGCCAACGCCGGTTCGCCGAGATCGAACACGCAGCGCGCATCTTGAAAGATGCGGGCATCATTGCCGAGCTTGCGCCCACCACTGCGCCGGGCGCAGCGACAAAGATTGCGCGACAAGCTGTTGACCAGCGCCGCGGCATGGTGATCGCCTGCGGCGGCGATGGCACGATCAACGAGATCGTCAACGGGCTGGCCCGAAGCCAGGTTCCCATGGCGCTCTTGCCGGCGGGCACAGCAAACATTCTGGCGAAAGAACTGGGCATCCCCTGGGACATTCCCCGGGCTGCGCGGCTGATCGCCGGCGGACAAGTTCGGAGGATTGCGCTTGGCATGGCTTTGCCGACCGGCGGCAACCACTCCTCCAACATGTCAAGCGAGGGCCGCTACTTTCTTTCTGTCGCGGGCGCAGGACCTGACGGCGCGATCGTCAACTGCGTGCACCAAGGGCTGAAAAAAAGCGCCGGAGTGGTCGCCTACTGGGTCGAAGGGTTCAGGCAGCTCTTCCGCTACGGCTTTCCACAGATGCATGTTCATTCCGCAGGAAAACACCGTCAGGCGACCATCATCGTCGTCGGCAGGACCGCGCACTACGGAGGCCCGTTCAAGATCACGACCGAAGCCAGCCTGTTTGAAGATTCCTTTGAGTTTCTCACCCATTCCACACGCAGCCGTTTTGGCTATCTCGCCTGCCTGCCGGCGATGTGGATGGGCACACTCCGAAAAAGGGACGGAATCGAGACCTGGAAAGCCACAGACGTGATTTGCGAATCCGTCGGCACCGAACCGGTGTACGCTCAGGTGGATGGCGAACCGGTCGGCGCTCTGCCCATCACGTTCCGGATCGTACCAGACGCTCTTTCGATTGTGACGCCGGCAGCGCATTAGATCGAATTTTCCCTGCCATAAAAATCGTGGAACCGTTCACACATGCGTTTACGTCGCTTGCGATCGCGCGCGCGGGAGCAAGACGCCTGCCGCGCTTTGGCACGGCCATGTTGCTTGTTTCCGGCCTTGCGCCCGACCTCGACTACGCGAGCTACTTCGGCGGTGCAGGCGCGTTCATGCAATTTCATCGCACGGTATTGCACTCGGTCGCTGGCTCCGCCGTGGTCGCCTGCGTCGTTGCCGTTGCGTTCTGCCTGCTGGACCGCAGGATGCCGCCGAAGAGACATCCGACTCTGCCGGTTGCGCCGCTCGCGTTCGGTCCGGCGTTCGCAGTGTGCGCCATCGGAGCGGCGGGACACGTACTGCTCGACGTCGCAAGCGGAGTGGGAGTTCAGCTGCTGTGGCCCTTTCACGCTCACTGGTCCGCGTGGAACCTGATCAACGAGCTGGATCTGTGGACTCTGCTTCTGCTCGTGGCGGGACTGCTGCTTCCGTTGCTGTTCATTCTGGTGAACGAAGAGGTTGGCGAGCGGCGCAAGGGGCCGGGCGGCAGCCGAGCGGCGGTCCTCACCCTTGTGCTGCTCGCGGCCTATTTCGGCGCGCGGGCGGATCTGCACAGCCGGGCAGTCGATCTGATCCTTTCGCGCGAATACCACGGAAGAATTGCCCTGTCGGCCGCGGCTTTTCCGGAATCCTCGGCGCCGTTTTCGTGGCGCGGGATCGCCGAGACGGATAACACGGTGGAGGAGGTTGACGTTCCCCTGGCACCGCGCGATGCGTTCGATCCCGACCGAAGCGTCACGCTGTTTAAGCCGGAAGACTCATCCGCGCTCTCAGCCGGGGAACAGTCGCCCGCCGCGCGCAAATTCCTGATGTACGCCCGGTTTCCATTCGCAAGAGTTCAGCCGCTCGAGGCAGGTTATCGGGTGGAAGTGCGCGACTTGCGTTTCGCAGATGACGACAACGGGCCGGCGAACATATTTGTGCGTGTGGATTTCAACAGCGCCTTGCAGATCACCCACGAGGGGTTTTACTTCGCTTCATCGCCGAACGACCAACTCCGCGGTCCGAATTCGGATTCACGACTGTTTTCCAACGTGTCGCCTCCGGTAAGGTGGCCGGAGCTAACCCGAGTGGCTGATCTCCTCAATCGAGGGGAGGCGGATCGTGGTGGAGCAAACGGACTGCCGCATACAATACCAATAGAACGCCGACCATCGAGAGGGCAAAGCTGATCCTGTGGACCATCAGGAACGGCAGCACGGCGTTTCCGTAGCGCACTGCCAGAAGTCCTTCCAGAAAATATCGCAGCGCGCGGCCGCACAACAGAGCAACGACGAACGTCTTCAGTGGCACTTGAAACACGCCTTCGGCAAGTACGAATATCTTGAAAGGAACCGGCGGCGGCAGAACCCCTGGAAGGAATACGCTCAGGAAGGCGTTCCCCTGCACCCAGCGCTTGACCGTTCTCGCGCGCTTGCCAACACGCCGATGAAAGAAAGCCTCGCCTCCCTTTCTTGCGAGCAAGTAAATCCAGATGGAGCCCGCAAGAGAACCAAGGGCGGCCATGGCGCAGTAGTACGGCATTCGCTCCGGACGCGCGATGGAGAGCTCGATTACCAGGGCATCGGCGATAAACGGAAGCGTCAGTACGGAGGAATCAAGAAAAGTCGCGACAAACAACCCGCCGCCGCCCATCGTAGCGACCAGTGCGGCGAGCCAAACAGGCAGTTTAATCTGTTGCATGTCGCGGCAATTCCTCGATGAAGCCGGCCGATTGTAGCAGAATTCGTTCGCCCGTCCCGGCGCACCCCAGCCGCAAAATTGCTCAATCTCACCCGGTCGGATAGAATTCCAACTTGAGCAATTCCCCCCAGAGAGTGCCGCTGGTCCCTGGTCTCAACGAACGCCAGAGCGAAGCAGTCCTGGCGACGGAAGGACCGCTGCTGGTCCTTGCAGGAGCCGGAACCGGCAAGACCCGCGTGATTACCTATCGCGTCGCCCATCTGATCGAGCAGGGAGTGCCGCCAAGCTCGATTCTTGCCGTCACCTTCACGAACAGGGCTGCGGGGGTGATGAAGGAGCGAATCAGCGACCTATTGCGCGCGAGCGGACGCGCCGCGTTTGACATCTGGGTCTCGACGTTTCATTCCTTTTGCGCGCGCCTGCTGAGACGCGAATCGCAGCATCTCGGTCTGCCGCGCGATTTCGCGATCTACGATGACGACGACCAGGCTGCGGCCGTGAAGCGCGCCCTCATCCAGCTCGACCTGTCCGCAGAGGATTACCCGCCGCGCGGCGTGCGCTCGCAGATAAGCCACGCAAAGAACCACGGCATCAGCCCGGATGAAATGGACTCCCAAGCCGCGCAAATGCGCGATCCGGGGCGCCAGGACACGGCCAAGCTGTTTCGCGCCTACAACGAAATCCTGCGCAAGGCCGCGGCGCTTGATTTCGACGATTTACTGCTGCGCGCGGTCGATTTGCTTCGCGACCACTCCGATGTGCGTGCGCGCTGGAGCACACAGTTCCAATACCTGATGGTCGATGAATTCCAGGATACAAATCGGGCGCAGGAAGAGCTGGTGCGCCTGCTCGCCGGGACGCGAAAAAATGTCTGTGTGGTCGGAGACGAGGATCAATCGATCTACGGATGGCGCGGCGCACGCGCGGGAAACCTGAAGCGCTTTACCGAGGAATTCCCGGGCGCGAAGATCATCCGCCTGGAGGAAAACTACCGTTCCACGCAGACGATTCTGGATGCCGCTGCCGCTGTGGTGAAGAACAATTCTGACCGCCTCGGCAAGACTCTTCAGGCGACACTCGGTTCAGGCGACCGGCTGCGCTTTTTCGAGGCGCCGGATTCAACCGGGGAGGCCGAGTTCATATGCGGAGAGCTTTCCGCTGTCGTGCGAAACGACTCCGATGCCCGCGTCGCCGTTCTGTATCGCACCGGCGCTCAATCGCGCTCGTTCGAGGAGGTCCTGCGGCGCCTGAACATTCGCTACCGTGTGGTCGGAGGATTCAGTTTCTACGAACGCGCCGAAGTTCGCAACGCGCTTGCCTACGTGCGCCTGATTTTCCATCCCGAAGATGATGTGGCGCTGCTGCGAGTGTTGAATGTGCCACCGCGCGGCATCGGTGCCACCACGGTCGCAAGTCTGGAAGCGCGCGCAAGAGAAACCGGCGCATCGCTGTGGGAAACGATCCGGGCGGGCGAATTTTCGATGGGCAAGAAGATTGCGGGCGCCATGAATTCTTTCCGTGAATTAATCGAAGTCCTGCAGGAAGAATGCCGCGAACTCCCGCCCGCGGCATTAATCGAGCGCGTACTGGACCGCACCGGCTTCCTGAGCTGGGTCGAGCAACAGGACAATATCGAACACACGTCGCGCTCGGAAAACCTCAGGGAGCTGTCCAACGCCATGGCGGAAGCAACCGAACAGGGTCAGACGCTCGAGGACGTGCTCGATCACGCCGCGCTTGTGAGCGACGCCGACCAGTACCAGGAAGACGTTGCCGTTTCACTGATGACGCTGCACAGCGCCAAAGGCCTGGAGTTCGACGCCGTATTTCTTGCTGGGCTCGAGGAGGGAGTGCTGCCTCACGGACGTTCGCTTGATACCCCGGGCGAGGTTGAGGAGGAGCGCCGACTTTTCTACGTCGGCATGACGCGCGCCAAGCGCTCGCTTGTGCTATCGCGCGCAATCTATCGCCGCAGCTACGGTGAAGACCGGCTGCGCGCTTCCCTGCCCTCTCGTTTCCTGTCCGAGATTCCGCGCGATCTGATCGAAGCCGCTGCCGGCTCACAGTCCGAGGCGGGCGAGACGCGTCGCTATGAACCCGATCCGGAATTTTCCGAGGGCTATTCTCACCGTCGCACTCGAACCGCGTACGGGCACCCGGCGCCCAAAGCGCGTGCTTCCAGGGATCCGCTTATCGGCGCGCGGGTCCGGCATCCGAAGTTCGGTATCGGAACGATCATTGAAGTCGAAGGCGATGGTGAAGACCGCAGAATCACAGTCAGCTTTCAGGATTTCGGCCCCAAGAGATTGCTTGAGCGCTACGCGAATTTGCAGCTGGCCTGAATTTCCCTAAACCCGCGCGCGGTGCTACGGACAGGTTGCGCCGGAGGGTCTGCCAAGGTAGAGTTTTTCTTCGCTCGCACCGGGAAGGTGGCGATTGGGCGCACAGCTGCTCCGAACCAAGAACATCGATCAGCTTATTTCCGACGCCGACAGACCCGAGATGCGCCTGAAAAAGTCGCTCGGCTGGCTGAGCCTGACATCGCTCGGCATCGGCGCGGTGATCGGATCCGGGATCTTCACGGTGGTCGGAACGGCGATTGCCGGCGAGAAGATGCAGTTCAGTTCGGTCTTCAACTCGACGGTAATCGAATACCTGATCTATCGGTCTGCGTCTTTTGGCAGGCCCGGAGCAGGTCCCGCGATCGTACTTTCATTCGCTCTGGTGGGCGTCGTATGCTGCTTCGCCGCTCTCTGCTATGCGGAGCTGGCGGCGATGATTCCAATCGCGGGAAGTGCCTACACATATACCTATGCGACCATGGGCGAACTCATCGCCTGGATCATAGGCTGGGATCTGATCCTGGAATACGCCGTCTCGAATATGGCCGTGAGTGTGGGTTTCTCGGCGCATATCGTGGACTTGTTCGATTGGTTTCACTGGCACCCGGATTTGCGATGGATCACCCCCGCCTACCTGCCGTCCGGCCTTGCCGATCTTCAGGGGAACACGCTGTACGATCCCGGTTGGCATTTTGGATTCAACTGGCCCGCCTTCGTCATCGTCATGCTGCTCACGGTGGTTCTGGTGCGCGGAATCAAGGAATCGGCGCGCACGAACAACGTGATGGTGCTGATGAAAATTCTCGCCATTCTCATCTTCATCGGATTCGCATCGCGCTATATTCATCCCGCGAACTGGCATCCGTATGCACCGAACGGCTGGCCGGGCATCCTGACCGGCGGCTCCATTATTTTCTTCACCTACATCGGCTTCGATTCGGTCTCAACCGCCGCCGAGGAATGCAAAAATCCGCAGCGGGATCTGCCTATCGGAATTATCACTACTCTGGTGATCTGCACGGCGCTCTATATCGGCGTCGTGGTGGTCCTTACCGGAATCGTTCCGTGGCAGACCCTGGTGGATGATGCTGCACCGGTAGTCAATACGATGAAGCGTCTGCATTTTGGCAACATCCGCCTGGTTGTACTGGTCGGCGCGCTGATGGGTATGATTTCTTCGCTGCTGGTGTTTCAGCTCGGCCAGGCCCGCGTGTGGTTCGCCATGTCGCGCGACGGCTTGCTGCCCGCCATTTTTAGCCGGGTCCACCCGCGCTTCCGCACGCCGGACTTTTCCACCTGGGTCGCGGGATTCGTTGTTGGCGTTCCTGCCGGCCTGCTCGACATCGGTACGCTTGCGGACCTGTCGAACATCGGAACGCTGTTTGCGTTTGCGCTGGTCGCCGGCGGCGTGCTAATCCTGCGTTATCGCGAGCCGAACCGCCCGCGGGCGTTCCGCGCACCCGGCGGGCCGCTGGCGCCGATCGTGACCATTCTGTCGTGCCTGTTGCTGATGACCGGACTGACGGTGACAAACTGGATTCGCTTCTTCGTCTGGCTGGTGATCGGACTATGTGTGTATTACTTCTACAGCCGCAAACACAGCCAGCTTTCGAACGCAAACCTGGAAGCAGCTGCAAAGGGAGGGCCCCGCTGATGCGGCGAACGATGCAAGTGGGGCTTCGCGCGGCGCCCGCGCTTCTGTTGACGATTCTATTTCTGGCGCTGCCGTCCTCGTTTGGCTGGGGAGAAAACGCGGAGCGGATGATTGTCGACAAGGCCGTGGACACCTTGCCGGACGAGATGCTGCCATTCTTCCAGGCCAATCGCTCGTTTCTGATGCAGCATGTGACCGATCCTCTCCAATCCGAGGCGCGGCTTCCCGCCGAGCAGCCGAAGGGTTTCATCGCGCTTGATCATTACGGACCGTTTCCGTTCTCAGCCTTGCCTCGCACCTACACGGCCGCGGTCGCGAAATACGGACGCCGGTCAATCGATGCGCACGGAGTCCTTCCCTGGCAGATCGGGCTTTACAGTAAGAAGCTGACGGATGCGTTTCATGCCCGCAATTGGGAGGACGCCCGTCTTTCGGCCGCTCTCCTGGCTCACTTCGTGGCCGCCGCACACGACCCTTTCAAGTCCACCTTGAACAGCGATGGAGTGCTCTCCAGCCAGCAAGGCGTGAACGAACGTTTCGGTGTTGGACTGGTAGACCGCTATCAGCGTTTTTTCTATATGAAACCAAACGAGGCCGCTTTTATCCGCGATCCGACCGACCATGCATTTGAGATATCACTCGACGCGCATTCCTGGGTTGAGAGCATTCTCCTCGCGGATCGCCGCGCACACGAGGGTTTATCGGGGTACACCAGCGAGTATTACGACCGCTTCTACGCCCAAGCGGGGGCGGTCCTGATCCGCCAACTTTCCGATGCTTCAACCGATCTGGGATCCTACTGGATGACGGCGTGGATCAACGCCGGGCGTCCGCAGTTGCCGGGAAATTAGACTCACATAGCGATGCCAACGACGCTGCAACCAACCATCCTCGACGCCCTCCCCAAGGCGGAACTGCATCTGCACCTGGAAGGCTCGATCCGCCCGGAAACCGCTGTGGAGTTGGCCGAACGCCACGATGTAAAGCTGACGGCCCAGGACGTAGCCGGGCGCTACAACTACTCGAACTTCGCAGGATTCATTGAGGCTTTCAAGTGGGTCACGTCTTTCCTGCGCGACCCGGAGGATTACGCGCTCATCACCAGAAAGCTCCTGGAGGAATTGGTCCGGCAAAACGTCGTATATGCCGAGATCACCATTTCGGCAGGCGTGATGCTCCGGCGCATGCAGAACGTGGAGGCCAATTTCACCGCAATCCGCGAAGCCTCCGAGGGCGTCCTTTTCAGTCGACTTCGCACGGGTTGGATCGTCGATGCGGCCCGACAATTCGGCCCCGAGGCCGCAATGGAAGTAGCGCGCTGGGCTGCAAAGCTGCATCACTCGGGCGTGATCGCGTTCGGGATGGGCGGCGATGAGCTCGCCTTTCCTGCTGTAAACTTCCGCCCGGCCTTTGATTTGGCGCGAAGCGAAGGACTGCACATCGTCTGCCACGCCGGAGAAATCGGCGGACCCGAATCGGTACGCGAAGCAGTTGAGATCCTGGGCGCCGAGCGTGTGGGCCACGGTATCGCCGTGATGAACGATGCGGCGCTCGCGGGATCGCTTGCGACGCGGCACGTCGTGCTGGAAAATTGCCTGTCGAGCAATCTGTTGACCGGCGCGCTCGCGAAACAGACCGGCAAGCCAGATGCGTCGATCGCAGACCATCCTATTGCCAAGCTGATCGCCCAGGGTTTGCTCGTCACGCTTTCCACCGACGACCCTGCGATGTTTCACACCGACCTGCTGACGGAGTATTCCTACGCTGCGTCGCTCGGTCTATCGAACAAGCAGCTGCTGCAGCTCGCCGAGCAGAGCTTCAGCGCCGCGTTCCTGCCGCCCGTTGAGAAGCGCCGGTTGCTTGAAGACTTTCGCGCGGCCGCAAAATCGGCGGGCCTGCTATAATCGCCTGCCTCGACACGGGAAGGAAAAATGAAGGCACATGTCTGGGTCATGCTGAAGTCCACCGTCCTTGATCCGCAAGGACAGACGATTCAACGCGCGCTATCGTCGCTCGGGCACGCGAAGGTGCAAGGTGTGCGTCAGGGAAAGTTTTTCGTTCTGGAGCTCGATGGCCTTAGCCGCGCCGAAGCCCAAAGCGAAGTGGAACGCATTGCGAAAGACGTCCTCACCAATCCTGTCATCGAAGAATTCCGCTTTGAAGTCCTCGACTGACGTACCGGGGTTGCGTCCGGGAACCGGTTGCAGGCCTCTTGCACATTCTGGTATAGATGCCGCGCGCTGGTTTGGCCAATCGGGGAAAATCTCATGCCCAGAAATGCGTTCGCGGTTGTCGTAGTTGCGGCGGGGTTGTTGATTGCTGGTCGGTTTACCGCTCGTTCCGGGGCGGTTGAGGCGGCAAGTCCGGCAAGGAACGCGTGCGACCAGGCATGCTTAAGCGGATTTGTGGATCAGTATCTCGCCGCGCTGCTGATACACGATCCCTCCGGACTACCTGTGGCCCCAGACGCGAAATTAACCGAGAACACCAAACCGATGCCTCTGGGCGAAGGCATATGGAAGACGGTCAAGTTCATCAAGTTTCGGGGCGAGACGGTCGCCGATCCCACGACCGGCGAGGTAACCTACTGGGGAGCGGTTCAAGAAGATCATGTCTCGCTGCTGATGCTTCGCCTGAAAATCGTCGGCGGAAAAATCGCGGAATCTGAGACGGTTGTCGCGCACGGTTCATCGCCCGACGCGCCCCGCACCGGTTTTGAGGTGATGCCTGACTTGCAGCTTTTGGCAGCGGTCAAACCGTTCCTTGACAGTGAAGTCGGCCATCGCGCCTCCCGGGCTCAGCTCATCGCTGCGGCGAACGCCTACTTCGACGGAATCGAGCACCAGCCGGGCCATGTACCTTTTGCGCCCGGGTGCAACCGCATCGAGAACGGCCAGCTGACGACCAACAATCCCACCAACTCTGAGGGTTTGCCTCCGCTGGGGTGCCAGGAACAGTTCCAGGCGAAACTTTTCACCTACGTCCCGCGAGTTCGCGACCGGCGCTTCCCCGTGGTTGACCCGGACCGCGGGCTCGTCGTTGCTCAGGTCGTCTTTGATATTCCCGGGAGCAAGACATGGATCCGAGACGGTAAGGAGGTCCCAGCGCCCCCGGCCGTTGCCAACCCTCGCAACAACATCCTCAACGAGCTGTTCAAAGTGGATCGCGGCCAGATCCAGCTCATACAGGCGTTCATGCTCCCGAATGAGCCCTACGGAACGCCGACGGGCTGGAACTAGACTTGAGGACGCCGCGGGCTATAACTCATTCAGTACGCTGATGTTGCGATCGATTCACGTCTGATGCACCTGTCGAGCGTGTGGCTACCGGATCTTTCGACCCGCGGCACGCAGTGATCGGTCGCCCCTTTGTTGCGCCCTTGATTCAGCAGCAACAGGGCTTCGTCGATGCCATCGAGCCACCCAATGATTGTGCTAGCATATTCAAGTTGCCGCCTTCCGGCCTTGCAACGCGGCAGCCCCGGAGTCATACAGCCATGTGCGGAATCGTCGGTTATATTGGGGCCAAGCGCGTTGTACCCCTGATCCTGGACGGGCTGCGTCGTCTTGAATACCGCGGCTACGACTCAGCCGGGATTGCGGTGGTCTGCGACAACGGCAAGCTCGACATCCGCCGCGCCCCCGGTAAGCTGCGCAATCTGGAAGAATCGATTCGTGTCACGCCGCTGGACGGCGTTTACGGCATCGGACACACCCGCTGGGCGACACACGGACGCCCCACCGAGGAAAATGCCCATCCGCACCGCGACTGCCTGGGCGAAATCGTCGTGGTGCATAACGGGATTATCGAGAATTACATCGAGCTGAAAAAGAATCTGGTCGCTGAAGGCCACAAATTCGTCACCGAAACCGATACGGAAATCATCGCTCATCTGATCGAGAAATTCTCCAAAGATGCTCCTTTGGAGGAAGCGGTGCTCCGGGCCGTCAAGTCCATGACCGGCGCGTACGCCCTGGTGGCTCTGTCGACCAAGGACCCCAATAAGATTGTCGCCGCTCGTCTGGGGCCGCCGATTGTGATCGGCCTGGGAGAGAAGGAGTTCTTCGTCGCAAGCGACATTCCGGCGATTCTCGCCCATACACGCAGCGTTTTCTTCCTCGGCGACGGCGAAATGGCCGTTCTCACGCCGCAAGGAGTCAAACTGTTTGATTTCGAAAGCCGCCCCATCAGCCGGCCCGCGCAGCACATTACCTGGGACCCGATCATGGCCGAAAAGGGCGGTTTCAAGCATTTCATGCAGAAGGAAATTTTCGAGCAGCCACGGGCGGTCCGCGACACGCTGCTCGGAAGGATTTCGCAGGAAACGGGGAAGGTCTTTCTCGACGAGATGGACATCAGCGAGGAGGAGTTCCGCAATTTCCGCGATGTGAAAATTGTTGCTTGCGGCACTAGCTGGCACGCGGGGCTCGCCGGAAAATTCATGATCGAGCGACTGGCGCACGTGCCGGTCGAAGTGGACTACGGCAGCGAATTCCGCTATCGCGACCCGATTCTCGACAAGCACAGCCTCATTATCGCCATCAGCCAGTCCGGTGAGACGGCGGACACGCTTGCGGCAGAGCGCGAAGCCCGGCAGAAGGGCGCGAAGGTCCTGTCGATCTGCAATGTGGTCGGCTCGATGCTGACCCGCGAATCAAGCGGCACGATCTATACGCACGCCGGCCCGGAAATCGGCGTCGCCTCGACGAAAGCTTTCACCGGGCAGCTGACCGCGCTTCTGCTTACGGCGCTTCATCTCGGCCAGGTGCGTGGGAAACTCGGCGCGGCTCAATCCAAGGCTCTGATGCAGGAACTCACGCGCATCCCGCACAAGATCGAGACCATCCTGCAGCGCGACGCGGCGATTGAAGAGCTCGGACGCCAGTTCTTCCGCTACACCGATTTTCTCTACCTCGGTCGGGGAATTCACTATCCCATCGCTCTTGAGGGCGCACTCAAACTGAAAGAAATCTCCTACATCCACGCCGAGGGTTATCCTGCCGGCGAAATGAAGCACGGCCCGAACGCACTGATCGACGAAAACCTGCCCGTGGTGATGATCGCCACGCGCGACGAATCCGATCCGGCCTCGATGATGCGCTACGAAAAAACCGTTTCGAACCTGCAGGAAGTAAAGGCGCGCGACGGCATCGTGATCGCTGTGGTCACTGAAGGCGACCAACTTGCGCGCGCGGCTGCCGATCACATCATCGAAATTCCAATGACCTCTGAATTGATCGCCCCAATTCTGGAAATCGTTCCCCTTCAAATGCTCGCGTACCACATCGCGGTGCGGCGCGGTTGCGACGTCGATCAGCCTCGCAACCTGGCGAAATCCGTTACCGTCGAATAGCCTACTCAATCCGCGGGCTCGCATATAAAATGCTGGCTATGCAGGCCCGCTTGCCCGAACGTCGCCTTCTCGCCCGCCTCGTGACCACGGTTGTGGCAGGCTTGCTCTTTTTTCCGGCCGCGTTTGCACAAGCTCCCAATACGGACGGAAACGGCAAAGTTGAGTCCGTCAACGTCACGGGGTCGGCGAAATACCGCTCCGACCAAATCGCCTCGGAAACCGGGCTCTCTGTCGGAACCACGATCACCAAGTTCGACTTGCAGCGCGGCGCCGATCGCCTTGCGCAGCTTGGGTTGTTTGCCAGCGTCCAGTACCGCTTCGCGACGGAGGACACAGGCGTGCGCGCCGAATACCAGGTTACGGATGCGCCGACCCTGCCGGTCTTGTTCGACAACTTCCCCTGGTTCACCGACGACGAGCTCATCGCCGCGCTTAAAAAAGGAGTTCCCCTGTTCGATGGCACCGCTCCGCAGCGCGGCAGCATTCTCAACGAAATGTCGAGCACGCTTGAACTACTTCTCGGGACCCGGGGCGTGAATTCGACCGTCTCAATCGCGCTCACAACGGCACCAACGACCGATGCGCAGGTCATGCAATTTCACGTCGAGCATGCAGGAATGAATATTGCGAGTGTCGAGTTTACTGACCCTCTCGCGCAGGGTGACCGCGGCGTGCAACAGCGCCTGGCAGACGTCGTGGGGCAGCAGTTTTCCCGCACGCTCGTGGAACTGTTCGAATTCGAACAAGTTCGCCCCGTTTATCTTTCGCACGCTTTTCTCCGCGTACGATTCGGCGTGCCCGTCGCACGCATTACCGGCAGCGGAGCGGGCGCGCGCGTCGCAGTCTCGGCGCCTGTCGAGCCGGGAGTCGCCTTCGCCTGGAACGGAGTCGTCTGGAGCGGAAATGCCTCGATCGCATCTGCAATCCTGAATGGGATTATCGCGCTGAAGCCCGGCGACCCTGCCGATGGCATGAAGCTTGAGTCCATGTGGGACGGCGTACGCGACGAATACACCCGGCGTGGATATCTAGATGTGAATCTCGTTGCCGCGCCGCATTTTGACGATAGCGCGAAGCGCGTCACCTACGCCGTTTCAATTACCGAGGGACCGATGTACCACATGGGAAAGCTTGTCCTGACCGGACTTTCGATCGAAGGCGAGCGCCGCATTCGCGCGGCCTGGGGTATCGCTCAAGGCGCAGTTTTTAACAAGGAAATCTACGAACAGTTCGCGAACACCGGTGTTAAGCAGGCATTCATCGGACTTCCCTTTCACTACGAGAAGGTTGGGCGGTTCCTCCAGGAAGACCCGAACAGCGGATCGGTAGACGTCTTGTTGGACTTCCAATAGCGGTACCGGAACCTTCCCCGCCTCGGTGCGCTGAGGTCCTCGCACCGCTCCATGAGCCTTCAAATGCCATCGCCTCCCCCGGCGCGGAACTTTCCTTCGCATCGCCTCGTATGACTATGATAGGAAGACACCGAACGATCCAGATGGCTTCCTAAACGAGCGAGCATGGCGGAACCTACAAAACAGATCACGCGGGCGGCGGTTGCGGCGGCGCTCGTTCTGGCCGCCGCAAACCTGATCGGGTGCGGCCAGGAATCAGAGGCCGGTGAGACCGTTGACCGCACGTTCACCGTCAGCGGCCCAGTCCGGCTGGAGCTTGAGAACGCGAGCGGCAGTTCCAGCGTCAGGGTTGGCGCACCGGGCGAGGTTCGCGTCCACGCCGAATTCCGCGTGCACTCCTGGCCCTGGGAAGATCCGGGCCGAACTCTGAGGGAGGTTGCAGCCAATCCCCCGTTCTCACAGCAGGACAGCCTGATTCGGATCGGCCATTCAACCCAGGATTCCAGCCAGCTTTCGGCAGAGTATTCCGTCACCGTTCCGCCCGACACGGAGATGCGCGGAGTAATCGGCTCGGGGAATCTGGAGGTCAACGGAATTGCCGGTCCGGCAAATTTCACGGTTGGATCTGGAAATATTTCAGCAACAGCCATTGTGGGTGACATTCGCGCGACCGTGGGCAGCGGAAACGTGACTCTAACCGATCCGCAGGGCCGCATTGACGCGATCGCCAGCTCTGGCAATGTCGATGTTCGGGGAGCAAAGGGCGAGGTGCGCGCCCGCACTGGCTCCGGCAACCTTCGCATCGAACAGCCGGGCTCAATTGTCGAGGCCGAAGCGGGCAGCGGCGGGATCGAAGTACGCGGCGCGACGGCGGACCTCCGCCTGCGCACCGGGTCGGGCGAAATCAATGTCGATGGCAATCCAGGGCCCTCGAGCTACTGGGATATCCGTGCCACCTCGGGCGAAGTCGGGCTCAACGTTCCATCCAGCGCCAGTTTCAGGTTCTACGCCCGCACCGGCTCGGGCGACATCAATGTCACCGCTCCTTCGGTCGCCGACGAAGCCCCCGGCAAGCACGATTTTCATGCGCGCATCGGCGACGGCAAGGCCCGCGTAGAGGTTGAAACCTCCTCCGGAGACGTTTCCCTGCACTAGGCCAACCAGGCACCGAATCCGAGCGGCCCGGCAAGTCTCCCGCGATAGAATGGGGCCGATGCGCCTAACCTCCGTTGCGCTTTGCGCAGGCATTCTTCTGGCGTCGAGCCTCGCCACTGTAGTGGGTCAGGAATCGCAATCGACGCCCCCGGCAGAGAAGAAATCTCCCGACGCTTCCGCGAAAAAAGCTCCCGACCCCGAAGCAGAGTTGCAGAAGGCCCTCGCGAATGCGGGCAATGACAGCGCCGCAATGATTACGAACCTGAAAGAGTATCTCCGGGAATTTCCCGATTCCCCGCGAAAGGCTGCCGTGTACCGGGCACTGGTGGAAGCCTGCGAACAGACTCACGACACCCCCTGCGCGCTGGATTTCGCCGAGCGGCTGATCGTGACACGCCCGGATGACTCGCAGATGATGTTGGTGGCCGTCAACCTGCTGGAGCAACGCGGTGACGATGCGAGTCTCGCGCGTGCCGCCGGGTACGTCACGCGCATTCTGGACCGGGTCGAAAAAGCTCCGCCGGAGGAACGGCCGGCGCGCGAATCCGTCGCCGAATGGAAGGACGGCCAGGCCCAGCTTCGCACGGCGCTCTACTATGTCCGAGGCCAGGTCGAAGTGGCCCAGCGGAACTACGAAGCTGCGAACAAAGATCTGCAGATGAGCGATTCCATCGATGCGAATGCGCTTGCCGCAAAGACGCTTGGCGAAGTCGCCGAGACGCGCGACGACTTGGCGACAGCGATTGGAGAATACGTTCAGGCCTTCACCCTGCCCGAGAGCGGTCCGGCGGGAACCGTGAACCGCCGGGACGTCCTGCGCGAGCTCACGAACGCCTGGCGGCAGGTGCATGGCAGCGAGAAGGGTTTGGGCGATGCGATTCTTGCGGCGTACGACCGCGTGGCGCTGCCGTCGCCCGATGGCGGATCGGTGGATGCGACGGCGGCTGGATCGCGAAACAAGGATGCGAAGGATGTTTTCTCGTTTGTGGTGCGGCGTCTCGATGGATCGCCGGTCGCGCTCGACTCATTCAGGGGAAAAATCGCGGTACTGAGTTTCTGGGCTACGTGGTGCGCACCGTGCCGGGAGCTTGAGCCGATGTTCAACGCCGTCGCGCGCACGTACGCCGGAAATTCCGATGTGGCTTTCTTCGCTGTCGATACCGACGACGACGAGGCGCAGGTACCGGCGTTTGTCGCGCGTGAAAAGTGGGACGTGCCGGTGATTTATTCCGACGGTCTCGGAGCATTCACCAAGGCCGACACTCTGCCGACCGTCCTGGTCCTTGGGCGCAACGGTGATATTGTCTATCGCACCGGCGGTTTCCCTCGCGATGGATTTCAAGATTCGCTTACGGCCGCGGTTCAGGCCGCAATCGGGGCCGCACATTAGCCTCGGGAAGCTCGGGTCTTCAGACTTGCAGCGTCGCGCGCCGCCAGGATCGTGCTCGCGTGGATGCTTACGGTGTGGGCGACGCGGCGGGCGTAGCCACCAGCCAGAGCAATCGCGACCGGAGTCTCATTTCGACGGGCGTAATCGAAAACCAGCGCATCGCGCCGCCTGAGTCCCTCCATCGTGAGCGCAAGCCCTCCCAATTGATCCTCGTGGTACGGATCGGCTCCTGCAACGTAGAACAAAAGCTGCGGGGCGAAATCCAGGAAAGCCTGTCGCAGGTGTTTTTCCAGAACGTCGAGGTACTCCTCATCGCCGGTGCCGTCTTCCAGATTAATGTCTACGGTCGAGTGGGCCTTCGGGTGCGGGTAATTGTGCTCCTGATGAATCGAAAGCGTGAAGACATTCGCATCGGACGCGAAAATTACCGCCGTGCCGTTCCCCTGGTGCACGTCGGTATCAACCACCATGGCTCGTTTAATCGCGCCCTCAGACTGTAGGCGGCGGATAGCGATCGCCACGTCGTGAATAACGCAGAATCCTTCACCGTGGTCAGGGCAAGCGTGATGAAATCCTCCGCCGACATTGGCCGCCCAGCCGTCCTGGAGCGCGCGCCGACCAGCCAGTATCGATCCCCCCGCCGCAAGCCAGCAGGCGGTGACCAGCTCTTTCGAATAGGGGACTTCGAGCCGGGCCTCCTCGTCGGGGCGGAGCGAGCCGGTTTTTAGTTTGTGAACGTACTCGGGCAGATGAACGCGCAGGACGTCTTCATCAGTGGCAGGCTCGGGCGCGACAAAATCGTCTGGCGCGGCAGCCTTATCCGACAACAGCCGGTCATGAATCATCCGGTATTTCTGCGACGGAAACACGTGCGCGCCAAGATTCAGGTCGTACCCATCGTGGTAGACGAGTTTGAAAGGCAACACGATTTTCCGAGCCTACCGCGAAGTTTTTGGGAACGCAAACCGCCTTCTTCTTGCCGTACCTTCAGATGACGGCACCACCCTGAACATGCACCGTTGGCTGTCGGACGACTCGCCGTGATATTCTCTCAGGGATGCATCGCACCGTCGCCGTCTTGGCCGTCGTGGCACTTTTGGCCGTTCCTCTCGCGCCCATCGCCTGGGGAATGGCCTGTGAGACCTCGCGAGCACCCATGATGTGCTGCCTGCCGCATGGCACTCCCGTGCAGCAGGGCAAACCCATGATGTGCCACTGCCCCGTGAAATCCGGTAGGCAGTTGCCGAATATCGGATTCATCGCGCCGATCCCCCCGGCAACGATGGCTGCGCTGGTCAGATTCAACACACCGGAAGATGCACGCCGCGACCGCGTCGTGTTTTCGCCATCCACAGCGTTTGGATTCCTGCCCGCTCCATTTGAACCTCCCAGAGCCTAGCTTCATTCCGCTGGCCCAAGAAGTTCAAACTGGAATGGAGTATGTCGATGCGGAAATTTGCGTATCTATTGCTCGCTGCTGCGCTCGTGGTGTATGCCCAGCCGGCGGGAGCAACGGTTTTTGGCAGTGTGCGAGGAATTGTTCATGACCCACAACACCGGCCCGTGGCCGGCGCGAGCGTGGTTCTGAAATCGGCTACCTCGGAGTGGTCGCAGCTAGCACAGGCCGACCAGGACGGCTCGTTCGCCTTCGCGGCCGTGCCCCTGGGAGACTACATCATCACCGCAAATGCCTCCGGATTTAATCCGCTGCAACAGAGACTTACGCTGGCCTCCGATACTTCTGCCATCCTGCATTTGCAGCTCGAAGTCGCCTCGGTGAGCGAAAAAGTCGTCGTTTCGGCCACTCAAGGGGCAGCCAGCCTCGAGACCGTGACGCCGACAACGCTCATCGATCGAGCTGACATTGCGCAAACGCCTGGTGCCGATTCCACCAACAGCCTGGCGATGATTACCGATTACACCCCGGGGGCCTACTTGACGCACGACATGCTGCATATGCGCGGCGGCCACCAAACCACATGGCTTATCGATGGCGTGCCGATCCCGAACACAAATATCGCGACCAACCTCGCCCCGCAGGTTGACCCCAAAGATGTCGACTACGTCGAAATCTTGCGCGGCAGCTACGATGCCCAGTACGGCGACCGGACCTACGGGGAATTCAACGTGCTCCCCAGGTCGGGGTTTGAGCGCAGCAACGACGGCGAACTTGTCACGACCTTGGGAAGCGATTACCAGACCAACGACCAGGTCAATTTTGGGAGCCACACTCAGCGGTTCGCCTACTATGCGAGTGTGAATGCCAATCGCAGTAACCTCGGACTGGAAACGCCAATCTCGCAGATTTTTCACGACGCCGAGAACGGCTTCGGCGGGTTCACATCCCTGATCTACAACGTGGGCCAGAAGGATCAACTTCGGCTCGACGCCCAACTGCGCCGGGACTATTACCAAATCCCCTACGATCCTGACCCGAACGATTTCGAAAACCAGCAATTCAATACAAGCGGACTGCGCGACAACCAAACCGAGACGGACGGATTTGTGATTTTTTCCTGGGTTCACACCTTCAACCCGGCGACGATTCTCACCGTCTCTCCCTTCTATCATTACAACAACGCGAGCTATAACGGCCCGCCGACCGACACGCCTCTGGCCACCACAGACCATCGCACCGCTGACTATGGCGGCGGCCAGGCGGTGCTGGGCTTCCATCTTCCGAAGAATGACGTACAAACCGGAATCTACGCCTGGGGAGCCAATGACAACGAACTGTTTGGCCTGATCTTCCACGACGGAAGCGGCAACCCACCGATCCGCGAGACCGACGGCGTTCCGGGTTCGGAGGAGGCCGTTTATCTCAGCGATAAATTCAGCGTCACGTCCTGGCTGACGCTGATTGCAGGAGTGCGGGCGACGCATTTTTCCTCCAGCGTCACCGAGAACTTCACCTATCCGCGAATCGGAGGCACGCTCCGCGTTCCGCATCTGAACTGGGTCTTCCGCGCCTTCTGGGGCCACTTCTATCAACCGCCGCCGCTGGTGACCCTTTCAGGCCCGCTTCTCAGTTTTCTTGAGGGCATCCCGACTCCCGGCAACCCGACTTCCTTTGAGCCCCTTCATGGCGAACGCGATGAAGAACATCAGTTTGGAGTCACGATCCCCATTCGCGGCTGGCTGCTGGACATCGACAATTTCGAAACTCGCGGCGTAAATTTCCTCGACCACAACAATATCGGGGAATCTGACATTTTCATCCCGGTCACTTTGGCGGATTCGCGCATTCGCGGAACCGAGCTGACCCTTCGCTCCCCGCGGCTTTGGAACCGGGGCCAGGCGCATCTGGCCTACTCAAATCAGATGGCCCAGGGGGAAGGCGCGTTTACCGGAGGCTTGATTGTCGGCCTGCCTCCCTCGCCCGGATTTACGGCGCTGGATCACGACCAACGCAACACGCTCAACGTCGGCTTCAACGCCGCTCTTCCCTGGAGTGTATTTGCCTCAACAAACGTCTACTACGGCTCGGGCTTCTCCAACGGCTCTCAGAACATTCCGGGGTCTCCTTTTACCGACGCCTACCTCCCGGGACACGCATCGATTGATCTTTCCTTGGGCAAGCAGTTTGGCGAGAAGTATTCGGTTTCCGTAACCGCACTCAACGTGGCAAACCGGCACCTGTTGATCGACAACAGCCTTACGTTCGGCGGTTTCCATTACGATGATCCACGCGAAGTCTATGTGGAGTTCCGTTATCGATTTCATTACTGATGCACTGCACTCCGGGGCAAGCGTACAATCAGGAAGAGCGAAGGGAGAGAAAATGCAGGCAATGGTGGACAACGGTGGTCCGTGGCGTCGCAGGCAAACCTGGATTGGAACTGCTTTTGCAATCTTCCTCGCGGCCTTTGCGATCGTCCCAGCCGGATGCAGCAAGAAAGCTGCACCGCAGCCTCACCGGTATCAACTGGTCGGCAAAGTCGTCTCGGTCGACAAAGACCACTCCATACTGTTGGTTGATGGCAAGGAAATCGTCGGTTTCATGACCGCAATGACCATGCCCTATCCGGTGCATGACGCGGGAGCCCTGGCTGCGCTCAACACAGGCGATGAAATCACAGCCGATGTCGTGGTTACCGATGATGGCACCGCCTACCTGGAAAATATTGTCGTGACCAAAAAAGGTGACGGCAAGGGATCCACGGGGACCTCGAATCCACCGAAGCCGGGTGACAAGGTTCCTGACTTCGCCATGGTCAATCAGGACGGAAAGCGGATCCATCTGGGTGAGTTTCAGGGAGACGTTCTGCTCGTCACGTTCATCTATACGCGCTGCCCGTTTCCCGACTACTGTCCGCTGGTTTCAAAGAATTTCTCGAAAATCTACGCGTCTCTCAAGAAAGACCCGTCGCTCGGTCCGAAAATCCGTTTGCTGAGCGTCAGCTTCGACCCCGAGCACGATACCCCTGCTGTGCTGCGCCAGTACGCGCAGACGTTCCGCGCGACGACCGGGGGCGACCCTTTTGCGCGCTGGCAATTCGCTGTCGTGCCGGCGAAGGAACTGACGAACGTCGCGAACTTTTTCGGTTTATATTTCAGCGCGCAGGGCGATCAGATTGTTCATTCCATGAGCACGACGGTCATCTCGCCGGATGGCACAGTTTACAAGTGGTATCAGGACAACGACTGGAAGCCTGCCGATCTTGTTGAGGACGCGACGCAAGCACTGCAATCAGGGAATCAGCGAAATGCCGGCCCGCATACCTCAGCCGCCATTCCTACGGCTTGAATTTCAAGAATCTAGTGTTTGCGATCGAGGATGAAATCGGGGACGGCGAGTAGCGCCCTGCGATACTCGGATTCCGGCAACTCTTCCAGGCATGCTTTCGCGCGGCTCACGTAATCACGTGCGAGGTTGGAGGCGCGCGTGAGCGCCCCAGTCTCCTTCACCAGCCTGGTAATCTGTTCCGGCCGTACGCTCAGGAAACCGCGCTCCTCGAGAACTTTCTCTACCAGCCTGCGGCCTGCCCCGGCCGTACTCCCGTTGCCATTGCCCTCGGCTTCCAGCGCAAAAATCAGCGGGAGTGTGACTTTGCCTTCTTTCAGGTCACTCAGCACGGGCTTCCCGAGTTGCTCGGGCGACGCCGTGAAATCGAGCAAATCGTCTACCAACTGAAAGGCGAGGCCCGCGTTGCGTCCGTATCCCGCGAGCGCCTCTTCCATATCCTTCGGCTGCTTGCCCAGAACGGCGCCCAGCCGTGCGCAGCCGCTGAAAAGGCACGCCGTCTTACGAAAGGCGAGTTCGGTTGCGTCCGCTTCGGTCAAGTCGATCCGTCCCAGCCGTGTCAGCTGCAGCAGTTCGCCCTCGACCATGTTTTGCGTCAGGCCGATCAGGATGTCGAGGATCGCGAAGTTCCGCTCGCGCAGCGCGAGCTCAAACGACTGCATATAAAGCCAGTCGCCCGCAAGCACGCTCATGTGATTCCCCCAGCGTGCGTTGGTGCTGGGACGGCCGCGACGCGTCTGCGCTCCGTCAATGACGTCGTCGTGAACCAGGGTCGCGCTGTGGATCATCTCCACGACCGCACCCATCCGGACCGCGCTCGGTCCGCGATAGCCGGCCGCGCCTGCCGTCAGCAGCAACAGCGCCGGGCGCAGGCGCTTCCCGCCGCCTTCGCGCAGATAGCTTGCGATCTCGGCGACTGCCTCGATCGCTGCGTCATTCTGCGCAGCAATCTCCTGCTCAACCAGAGCCAGATCGTCGCGGACGAGATCGAAAATCCCCTTGGCGATTTGTACGGCGAAGGCCATCTTGGTGGTTGTGGCCGCCTTTTACCGGGCCTGCCCCGGAGCCTCTTGCGCATCCAGCCTGAAAAATCGGCGAAAATTTGCGGCCGTCGTAGCCGCTACTTCTTCCGGCGCTAAGTCTCTCACATTCCCCAACGCCCGCGCCACCTCAACCACAAATGCGGGCTCGTTGCGCTTGCCGCGGCGTCCCTGTGGAGGCAAGAACGGCGAGTCCGTCTCGGTGAGCAGGTTGTGGAGCGGAATCTCCCGCGCCACGTCGCGCAGGTGCTGCATTTTCGGGTAGGTGACGTTGGCCGCAAACGAAATCAGGAATCCCATGTCCAGCCCGCGCCGCGCTTCGGCGGCCGAGGCAGTAAAGCAGTGAAAAATTCCGCCGAGCCCCGTCGGCCGCCAATCCTGCTCAAGGATCGCGAGACAATCATCCCATGCCTCGCGGCAATGAATGACAATCGGCAGCTTCGCGGCCCGGGCCTGCACGAGCTGCCGGCGGAATACGCGCTGCTGCACGTCTCGGGGCGAATGATCGTGGTAATAGTCGAGGCCCATTTCGCCCCAGCCGATTACGCGCGGATGGCGCGCGAGTTCATCCAGGCGGGCGAAATGCTCCTCCGTCGCCACGCCTGCGTCGTGAGGATGAATTCCCACCGTCGCATAGATCCAGTCGTGCTGCTCGGCGTATGAAATCGCGGCGTCCATGCGCTCGGTGGGCGCGCTGCCGCTGCCGATCGCGAGCAGCGTCTGGACGCCAGCCGCACGGGCGCGTTCGAGCATTGCCGCACGGTCGTCGTCGAATTCAGACATCTCCAGGTGCGCGTGTGAGTCGATGATGTCCATAGGCTAACTGTGCGGCGCTTGCAAAGCTTTGCTAGCGATCGACGCCGGGGCGAAAAGACGGTCCGGTCGGGATTCCCAACGCCTGTCAGGCCGTTACTTCACCTTCGACCCCACCGGAATATCCTCGGCGAACGTGCACAGCACCGGCTTGCCATCGGTGCCAGCCGACGCTGCCAGCAGCATCCCGTTTGATTCGAGCCCGCGCATTTTTCTCGGCGCAAGATTCGTGACGATCACAACCTTGCGGCCCACCAACTCCTCAGGCGTGTATCCCAGAGCGATTCCTGCGAGCACCTGACGCACCTCGTCGCCAATGTCCACCATCAGCTTCAGCAGCTTGTCCGCACCCTGAATTCGGTCGGCCGATTTCACCACACCAACCCGCAGCTCAACCTTGGCGAAGTCGTCAATCGTGATTTTAGCGCCCGCGACCGCCGGCGCAGCAGCCGCCGCGGAGGTTGATGCGCTGGCTCCTGGTGTCGCCGCAGGCTCTACAGGTGTGCTGCCCGGATTCCGTATCTCGTTTTCCATCGCTTCGATCCTTTCCAAGACCTCGGTTTTTTCTGCTCGCGGAAAGACAGCTTCTGTCTTTCCGATGCGAAGGGGCTTGGGAGTCTGCCCCCACGGAAGATCATTGAACGACTGCGCTCCTAGGCCGCCATTCTGTCCAAGTTGCGTCCAAATTCGCTGTGTTGCCTCGGGGAGTACCGGATGAGCCAGGAAGGTTGCGACTCGCACTGCGTCATAGGCAACAAAAAGGACCGTTTCCAGCCGCTCCCGCTTGTTTGCGTCCTTTGCCAGTGCCCATGGCTGGAACTCGACCAGGTACCTGTCGATTTCCCCGACCAATCGCCAGATGGCCTCAAGCGCGTGCGAGAAATCAAATCGGTCATAACTGGCCGTTGCATCGCTGATCGTATCCTGCTTCAGACGTTCAATCTGGCCGTCACGATCATTTGGCCACGCACCGGGTTTGTCTGGAATTCTTCCGTCAAAATATTGCTCGATCATCGTGAGCGTGCGGCTCGCCAAATTCCCCAACCCGTTCGCCAAATCCGCGTTGTAACGCGTAATGAGCGCCTCACGTGAAAAATTACCATCCTGCCCGAAGACAACTTCTCGCAGCAGGTAATATCGCAGCGCATCATTCCCGAGTACCTTCACGATCGGCTCGGGATATGCAACGTTCCCCTTCGACTTGCTCATCTTTTCCTGCTCGAACAGCAGCCAGCCGTGCGCGAAAACCTGCTTCGGAAGCGGTAGCTCCGCCGCCATCAGGAACGCCGGCCAATAGACCGCGTGGAACCTGGTAATTTCCTTGCCGACCATGTGCAGATCGGCGGGCCAGAACCGCTCAAACTGTGCCCGCTTGTCCGCGCTCTCGCTCGCGTAGCCGATCCCGCTCATGTAACTGGTCAGTGCGTCATACCAGACGTAGAAAACGTGTTCGGGATCACCCGGCCAGGGAATGCCCCACTTGATTGTCTTCCGGCTGATGGAAACGTCCTTCAAGCCGCTCTCGACGAAACTCTTCCACTCGTTCAGCCGAAATTCCGGCCGCACGAACTCGGGATGGGTCGTGTAGAGCTCCAGGAGTTTGCCCTGATACGCCGAAAGCCTGAAAAAATAGTTGTCCTCGGAAATCAGTTCCGCCGGACGCCCGCACGTGGGGCAATTCGCCGGCTCCGGTGTATCGCTCACGTACAAATTGTCATAGATGCAGTACCGCCCCACGTACTTCGCTTTGTAAATCGCCTTTTGAGACTCCTCGCGGTTGCGATCGAGCTCCAGAGTGCGCCGCACTAGCGTCTGCACCGCACGCGCGTGCAGGTCCGATGTCGTGCGAACGAAATCGGTGTTTGTAATTCCCAGTAGCTTCCACAAATCCCGGAAGATCTTTTCGTTCGAATCCACAAGTTGTTGCGGCGTGATGCCCTTTGTTTCTGCCGCGCGCTCGATGTTCACTCCGTGCTCATCGGTGCCCGTGAGGTAGGCGACGTCAAACCCGCACATGCGCTTGTATCGGGCGATCACGTCACACACGATCGTCGTATACGCCGACCCGACGTGGGGCCGCGAATTGGCGTAGTAAATCGGCGTGGTCAGATAGAACTTGGGCTTGTCGTTCGGTCGGTTCATGAAATGTATGTATTTCTGCTGCGGAACTGCAAGAAAACGATACTAGTCTGACGCAGCAGGCCTGTCAATTGACGTAAATCCGCGTGTCAAAGCTCTTTAGAAATGTCCCCGCATCGAGCCAGTGAGAGCCGCATTCACTCGAGCTCAACGACCGCGGACTCCTGAAATCGAATTTTTCAGAAGTCGCGGTTTTGACGCCCCTGCCGCGCTTCTTTATAATCGCGGGACTCACTCAACACAAGGAGCCACGTGTACAAGGCCGTTGACGACCGGATTCGCAAGGCGCTGCGCCACCACATCCACGAGCGCTACAAGACAGACGTGCCGATCGTTACTGAACGGCCCCCGAAGCTGTCCATGGGCGAGGTCGCCTCCCCGCTGTGCTTTGAACTGGCCAAGCGACTGAAAAAGCCGCCGCGGGGGCTCGCGCAGGAGATCGCGAATTCCCTGAAGAACATTCCCGGCGTCGAACGCGTTGAAGTCGCAGGCGGGGGATACCTGAATCTGTTTCTCGACCGTGCCGCATTCTTTCGCGCCGCGTGCGAAGAGGCCGGCCACGAGGGCGCAGCCGTCCCTGCGCCGAACGCACCGAAGGTCATGGTTGAGCACACCAGCATCAATCCCAACAAAGCGGCCCACATCGGCCATCTGCGCAATGCCGTCCTGGGCGATACCTTCTGCAGGTTGCTCCTCTATACGGGCCGTCGTGTCGAGATACAGAACTACATTGACAACACTGGTGTGCAGGTCGCCGATGTGGTTCTGGGATTCACCGAACTCGAACCCAAGTCGCTGGACGAGGTGCGCGCGCTCGCAGCCGGGCCGCAGTTCGATTATCTCTGCTGGGATCTCTATGCGCGTGTCACGCAGTTCCTCGCCGAAGACAAATCGCGCCTCGAACTGCGCTCGCAGACCTTGAAAGACATTGAAGAAGGTCATGGTGATTCGGCAAGAATGGCTGAAATCGTTTCGACCGCCATCGTGCGCTGTCACTTGAAGACGTTGGGCCGGCTTGGCATCCGCTACGACTTGCTCACTCGTGAGAGCGAAATTCTGCACCTGAAATTCTGGGATGCCGCGTTCGACCTCCTAAAAAAAAGCGGCGCAATCGAACTTGCGTCTACCGGCAAAAACGCCGGCTGCTGGGTGATGCGGCTCCCGAGCGACCCGAAAAAGGAAGTGCCGGAAGCCGAAGCAACCGCACAGAAAGAGCCAAGCGAGCTAGCCGATGCCAAAATCATCGTGCGCTCGACGGGCACGGTCACCTACGTGGGCAAGGACATTGCCTATCATCTCTGGAAGTTCGGACTGCTCTCCCGCGATTTTTACTACGAACCGTTTTGCAAGCAATGGGATGGCAGCGAAGTCTGGATAACCAGCAGCCTGCCGGGAAGCGGGAGAGCCCCAGGATTCGGCCACGCGCACGAAGTTTACAACGTGATTGATTCCCGCCAGGCATATCCGCAGCAGGTTGTCGTCGCAGGTCTCCGCGCGCTAGGTCATTCCGAGCAGGCCGACCACCTGAAGCACTTCGCGTATAACGTCGTCGCGCTCACACCGCGCTGCGCCCAGGAAATGGGCTATGAGATTGCTCCCGAGGACGCGAAGAAACCGTATGTCGAAGTCAGCGGGCGCAAGGGCCAGGGCGTCAAGGCCGACGACCTGCTTGACCGGCTCCAGGAAAGTGCGAGAAAGGAAACCGATGAGCGCCACGCGGAATCACCCGAGCAGGAGCGCGCAGCCATCGCCAACGCCATCGCCATCGGAGCGCTGCGCTATTTCCTGTTGCGGTTCACGCGTTCAACCATCATCGCCTTTGATTTCAAGGACGCGCTCAGCTTCGAGGGTGAGACCGGACCCTACGTGCAGTACGCCGTCGTGCGCGTTAACGGAATCGTAAGAAAAGGCACGGAAGCCGATCCCAACTTCGGAAATGCAAATGCGGCGAACCTCAAGCGAATCGAGTCTGGCGAGATCAATGTGGCGAAATTCCTGGCCGCACCCTCAGGCGACGACCTGTGGGAGCTGATTCTGCTAGCAGGATCACTCGATGCGCGCGTCGATGCGGCCGTGGCCGCGCAAGAACCGGCGTTCCTTGCGCGCTACGCTTTCGAACTGGCCCAAGCGTTCAATGTCTTTTACCACAAGCACCACATTTTGTCGGAAGAAGACCCCGAAAAGCGCGCCTTCCTGCTGCGCCTATCGTCGCTGGTCCGCGAACAGCTGGTGACAGCGCTGGGCCTGCTGGGTATCGACGCTCCAGAAAAAATGTGATCCGTGGATTTTTCGGGTGCGTTCGCGAACCGGCGAACCGCCCACCGCTACATCTTCAGAGCAAAATCGACGATGGAGCGAATGGCGACACCGGTCGGCCCCTTGGCGAGCCAAGGACGGCCTTCGTCAACCCAACACGTCGAAGCGATGTCGAGATGGATCCACGGCGTGTCCTCGGCAAATTCCTTGATAAACCATGCACCGGTGCTCGCGCCGCCGCCTTTGCCGTTCCCCGTGTTGCGAATATCGGCGATTTCGCTTTTGATCATCTGCTGATATTCATCGTCCATCGGCATGGGCCACATTTTTTCGCCCGCGGCCTTCGCACTTTCAAGAAACGTGTCGAGATATTCGCGAGGTGTGCCGAAAGCGCCGACGTGCACGTTTGCCAGCGCGACTTCGATCGCTCCGGTCAGGGTGGCCGCGTCAATCAGGTGCGTGCAGCCGAGCTTGCGCGCGTAGAAAACGCCGTCGGCCAGGACCATCCGGCCTTCGGCGTCCGTGTTGATGACCTCAATTGTCTTTCCGGACATGGCAACCTGCACGTCGCCGGGTTTTTGCGCTCGGCCACCGGGCATATTTTCGGTTGCAGGTATCACGGCGATTACAGGTATGGAGGGCTTCAATGCCGCGATCGCGCGCATCGCCCCGAGCATGGTTGCCCCTCCGCCCATGTCGTACTTCATTTTTTCCATGTTGTTCGCGGGCTTGATCGAGATGCCGCCGGTATCAAACGTGACCGCTTTGCCGACCAGACCCAGCACGGGGCCGCCCGGGGTGGGATTTTCCGGTGTATAGCGAACCACGATGACTCGCGGCGGCTCGATGCTTCCCTGCGCCACGCCGATTAGCGCGCCCATTTTCAGTTCGGCGATTTTCCGCTCGTCGAGAACTTCAATGCCGAGTCCCATTTCCTTGGCCATGGCCTCGGCCTTGGCCGCGAGCAGGCGGGGCGTCAGTTTGTTCGAAGGCTCGTTGATCAGATCGCGAGCGAAATTCTGCGACTCGGCGAGGACGCGCCCATGGTCGATGGCAGCCGTCAGATTCGGCCACAGGCCGGAGTCGAAACCGGCGAGCGCGACCGATTGAACCTCGCGTTCCTTTTTGTCGGTGTGATATTTGTTCGATTCGAAATCGGCGACGATCAGCCCTTCCACGACCGTCTGCGCCGCGGCGGGACCGCGTTCCCCTTCGCGCGTCAGGAAAATGACCCTCTTTACCCCGCGGGACTTCAGATACCGTAGCGCGGTGCCTGCGATCTTTCGCAAATCGGAGATCGCGAACTTCTCGGGCTTCCCTGCCCCCACAAGAAGCAGCTTCTTCGCAGCGAGCCCCTCGGGGAAATGGAGCAGAAGAAGCTCAAGCGCCTTTCCTGAAATTTCACCGCCGGCGGCAAGCGAGCTGAGGCGGCCGTTCATCGCGCGATCGATGTCGCCGAGAACTCCGTCGAATTTGTCGGTCTTATCGAATACGTAGGTAACCAGAGCGTCGGAATCGATCGAAGCATACGGCTGGGTCTCGAGTTGGATCTGCATGTCTCCCTTTCAATTTTATCTGCGTCGCGAGCGGGATATCGCTTCATCTGCCTCGCGCTTCGCTTCCTTGCGTTTTTCGGATTCGCGGCGGTCGTGGAACTTCTTGCCCTTACCCACCGCCAGTTCACATTTCGCCAGTCCATCGCGGAAATAGATCTTCAGCGGCACCACGGTCATGCCCTTTTGCTGAATGGCGGCATCCAGTTTGTCGATCTCCCGGCGGTTCAGAAGCAGCTTGCGCTTCCTGAGAGGGTCGTGGTTTCGCGGACCTCCCGGCCGATATTCCGGTATGTGGCAGTTTATCAGCCAAGCCTCCCCGGTGCGAATCTCGGCATAGGCTTCGCGGATCGCCCCTTTGCCTTCGCGCAGGGTTTTGACCTCGGTACCCACCAGTACCAGACCCGCCTCGAACCTGTCGAGCAGCTCGTAATTGTAAGAGGCAGCACGGTTCTGTGCGACGATCTTGTTGTTCTCGCGCTCTGCTTTCTTCGCCGCCGCTTTCATGGGGACGCTATCATAGCCGCCGCGCGCGACCGGCTGCAAGTCGAGGAAAACCGCATATTTCCACCCAAGTTCGGGTTGAAATACTATTATGCCTGTTCCCAGGGCGTCTCAAACCTTCCCCGTCCGACCGACCCCGGCAACGGGGTTGGTTCCTTGCCGCATCATACCCCGGGTGTTAGACTCCCATTGCACTGACTCACCCCTTCGGAGGGCCTGGTTGCACCGTAAAGCGTTTTTCCCGCTTTTGGCGATCGCCGTGATTTCTCTTGCCGGCTGCCCGAAGGCTAATCAAGCCAACTCGGATTACAACGACGGCCGCAAGGCTGAGACTCTCCAGGACTACGACACTGCCCTGGTCCATTACGAACGCGCCCTAAGGGCCAATCCCTCCAACGCGGAGTACAAGCTGCGCGAGATGCACGCCCGCTACGCCGCTGGCCAATTCCACCTGGAGCAGGGCCAAAAGGCCTTGCAAAAGGGCGATCTGCAACTCGCGGTAACGGAGTTCCAAAAGGCGCAGGCCCTTGATCCGTCCAATACGGCAGCTGACCAGCAACTGAAACACACGCTCGAGCTGCTTTCGGCCAAGACGGCTGCCTCAGTTCCCCGGGCAGTTGACCCCAACGCCACAGATGACTCGGACCTGCTCCCGGGCCCTCCACAACTGAAGCCGTTCTCGCTTGAGCCGATCAATTTGAAGATGACCAACGACGCCCGGGTCGCGTTTGAAACCATTGCAAAGCTCGCGGGCCTGAGCGTGATTTTCGACCCGGACTTCACTTCGCGGCGCATTCCGGTCGAGCTGCCAAACGTCACCCTCGAGCAGGCGCTTGACGCCGTCTCTCTTGAGAGCAAAGCATTCTGGAAGCCTCTGACCCCCACTGTGATTTTCGTGGCTCCGGACACGCCGCAAAAGCGGAAGGACGTGGAAGACGAGGTAGTGCGAACGTTCTATCTCTCCAACACGCTCACTCCCCAGGATTTGACTGAAGTTGTCACCGGACTCCGGCAGCTTTTGGATCTCCGCAGAGTGCAGCAAGTCAATGCCCAGAATGCGATCGTGATTCGCGATACGCCCGACAAGCTGGCGCTAGCCGCGAAAATTATCCGGGACATCGATAAGGCCAAACCCGAGGTTTTGATCCATGTTCAGGTAGTGACCGCAAGCGTAGACCGCTTGCGTGACCTCGGAATTTTGCCCGGACAGAGCGTTTCGGTGTCCTTTACCCCGCGTACTTCACTGCAGCCAAATAGCGGCACGACCACTGGTACGGGCACCACGACCACTACGACTTCCTCTTCAACGGTCAGTCCCACTCAAATCACGCTCGATAACCTGAGAAATCTTTCCGGTGCGGACTACAGCGCCACTTTGCCGGGCGCGACGGCGAACGCGATTCTTACCGACACCAAAACAAGGATCATTCAGGATCCCGAGGTTCGGGTGAGTGACGGCGAAAAGGCCACGCTCAAAATCGGATCGCGTGTTCCGGTCGCAACGGGCAGTTTTCAGGCGGGTGTCGGAGTAGGCGTCGGTACCGGCGCGGGGGTGGTCAATCCGCTCGTAAACACCCAATTCCAATATATTGACGTTGGTGTGGACATCGAAGTGACGCCACGCGTGCATCCGGATGGCGATGTCAGCATGAAGCTTTCGGTCGAAGTCTCTCAGATTACGGGAACCGACAGCATCGGAGGAATCAATCAGCCCGTTATCGGCAGCAAAAAAATCGAGCACGATATACGACTCAAGGATGGCGAAGTGAACGTGCTCGGAGGGTTGATTGAGCGCACGGAGACGAAAATCGTCAACGGAATCCCCGGCCTCGCCCAGCTTCCGCTGTTCGGATATCTTTTCTCGGACAACAGCAACGAGGTTCAGGAAGATGAGACCCTCATCGTTCTGACGCCGCATATCATCCGTTTTCCGTCGATCGAGAAGGACAACCTGCAGACCGTAGCGGCTGGAACCGATTCCAACCCGCACGTTTCCCGACAGGCGGAAGACTCGCCAAGTTCTGTGGTACCGCAACCGCAGTCTGGGTCCCCGTTCGCTGGGTCACAGGCTGCTCCGCCAGCGGGCGCCCCAGCGGCGACTCCACAGCTTCATTTTGAACCCGCGAATGCGGCGCTGAAGACCGGCGATACGACGACTCTGGGCTTGGCTGTCTCGAACGTCAACGATCTCTACTCGATTCCGCTTTTGATCCACTACAACCCGGCTGTGATCCAGGTGGAAGAAGTGCGTAACGGGGGCTTTCTATCCGGAACCAGCACCCAGGTGATTGCCATCGTGCAGCGGATTGACCAGCAAAAAGGCGACATCGTGGTCTCGGCGACCCGCCAGCCGAATACACCTGGCGTGAACGGCTCCGGCACGCTGCTCGGGATCGTAATCCGCGGCGTTGCGCCGGGCACCTCCGCACTGCAGATCCTCCAGGTCAATGCCCGCGACTCCCAGCAGCGGACCGTTCCGATGGTTTCCCAGGAAGCTACAATCCAGGTGCAGTGAGGAGAAATGCCCAGGAATAGCCGCATCCCTGGCATCCGCGCGACTGCGAAGCGCCCGTCCGTGTTGGCTTGTTCGACAGGGCGGGACGGTCGTACGACGCGGGCGAATGCCCTGGGGATGACGCTCCTTGAATTGTTGATCGCCTGCTCGATACTTCTGGTGCTTGCGACGGTCGCACTGCCGTTGACACGCGTTACCGTGATTCGCCAGCGGGAACAACTACTCCGCTACGACCTGCGCCAGATGCGCGACGCCATCGATCGTTATCGCGATGCTGCGGACAAAGGACTGTTCCAGGTGCAGGCCGGCACCGAGAACTACCCACCCGACCTCGACACACTTGTTAATGGAGTCCAGTTGACCGGGACGCAAAACGTACACATGCGATTTCTTCGCGAGAAACCAGTCGATCCCATGACTGGAAACAACGACTGGGGTCTGCGCTCGGTGCAGGACGATCCGGACTCGACGTCCTGGGGGGGGCAGGACGTGTTCGATGTTTACAGCAAGGCCACGGGCACGGCGCTTGACGGGACGAAGTATTCGGACTGGTAGACTGCTTTCAGCTGGATTGAGCAAATCGATGGTCAGACTCGAGCATTCCAACTCGGAAATCGGACGTAGCCGCCGGGCGAACCGCGGGTTCACGATCATGGAATTGATGATCGTGATGATGATTATCGTGATCCTCGCGACCATGAGCGCGGTACGCTACGAACAATCCGTCGTCCGCGCCCATGAAGCCGCTCTTCATCAGGATTTGTTCGTGATGCGTCAGGCGATCCAGAACTATACGCTCGACAAAGCAGCCGCGCCCACGTCGCTCGACGATCTTCACACATCCGGTTACATCGGCGAGATCCCGACTGACCCAATTACCCATCAAAAAGACTGGAACACCGAAACCTGCGACGATGTTTTAAGCCCGGACCAGGTTGCCGGAGGGATCTGCGACGTTCATTCCGCCGCGGACGGCGTCTCACCGTTTGACGGAAAGTCCTACAACTCATTTTGACCGTGCGGTCGATTTTGAGGCCCGAATTTGAGCGAAATTCGATCCCGAGATTTCCGGGGATCGTTTGACCGCCTTCTGCTATGATGATTTCGCGGGGTGGAGCAGCCTGGTAGCTCGTCGGGCTCATAACCCGGAGGTCGTCGGTTCAAATCCGACCCCCGCAACCAATTATCGTTTTTAGCATCAACGGCTTAGCGAAGGAGATTCGCTAGGCCGTTTTCTTTTGGAGGCCGGAATCGCGAGAACCTGCCGCATGGTAACCAACCCGCGCTGCAAGTCCAAGTCGATGTCATCCACTGTTAAGCCACGCAACTCTCCAACTCGATTTCCAAACCAGCGCGATGCTAGTGGGCGGGCGGAACTTTCACGGCGACTTCGGGCCCCCAACCGGAAGTAGCACTCGTGGAGGCCATTCGAAGGACGGCGTTTACGGCATGGATTTGCCCGCCGTAGATCTTGAACGCCTCGAAGGTAACAAGCTCGCTGCCGGGGCCGTACTGCTTGGTGTTTCCGAAGTTGAGATACAGCAGGACCACCCCGAGCTGCGCGTCGACTGCCGAGACGCGGGCCTGGATGTCCGGATGCTCAATGATTTTCTGCGTTTTGATGTTCTCGCAGCCGGCGCGAGTACAACCGGCTCCCGCGGTATGGATGCCGTTCTCGATGCGGTAAGCGTCCGAGGCGAACGGTGTGTCGACCTGGACGAAGCTGCCGACCTTCAGGCCTTGCGGGTATTTCATGGCGATTTCGATCGCCTCAGCGGGAGAACCGATTTCCGAGGCTGGCGGAACGAACGTCATTTGCTCGTTGCCCTTCTCATAACCGGCAGGATCGAATAGCAGCGAGGATTTGTCGTGCGGCACAACCATCGTCTCGATCTCGGTGATCTTTCCGTCGCGCTCTTTTAGCCGCAAAGCGAGGAGCACGGGCCTATCTCCATCTTCGAGCACGACGGCTTGCGTTGCGGCCGTATGTCCCGCCACGTCGAGTATGTCCTGGCGATAGGTGCCAAGGCCCGAGGCGGTGCGCCATAGGCCGTCGCCGAGTTTCATGACGTCGCCGTTTTCCGTGAATCGGACGTTCGGTGAGACCGGCAGCGCGGCAGGGTTATGGGCGGTCATGTCCTTCAAATACTGCGTGACCAAATCGCCGAGACAGGCGCGGTCGCAGTCTTTCGCGAAGACCGGCCGCACGGACACCAGGAGCAGCGCTGCCGCGATTGCAATACCAGCAAAAAGATTCCGGGAGCGTGATTGCATCAAAGTCATGATTGCGGTTCCTCCGAGGAGAGATTCCGGGCGTGCCGGCATTCTTCGCATATTGTGGAAGGCGCGCGACAAGAATTCGTCGACCCTTTTCACGGTGCACAGCAACCCGAATCAGCGGCCGTGATCGGGAAAGTGCTCCCAGCCGGTAGGCGCGTCGTAAGGCACGCCGGAGTGGCCCAGGGCTTCAATCTCGTGAATTTTTCCGCCAGAAATCTTGAAAATATGCACAGCCACATTATCAAAGGGCTTCAAGTTCATCGTCTGGGACGTGATGCCCGGAACGCCGACGATTGTTTCGGTCTTCTGGTCCATCGGATGACGGAACTGCGAAAAACCCATCACGAGGCCCGCTTCCGGGTCGGCGATCATTACGCGGCGGGGCTCGATTCGCGTGATGTAGTCCATCACATGGGTTTTCAACTGCGCGGCACAGCCGAAAGAGCCAAGAATCTGGCGCGGGGTGGGGTTGGCGGGCGGAGTATTGCCCGACGTCTGGAGCCCGTTTTCGTGGCGTTCGCAATCTTCCGCGAATGGCGCGTTATTGGCATCAGCAGTGGTGACGGCTGTGTAGTACGTGTCTGCGATCTTCAGCATCTCGGAACGCGGGACGCGCTCGGAAGCTGAAACTACGGCCAGCAGGCCGGGCCGCGGCTCCGAGAGATTTTTCAGGTTCGCCGGCTTCAGGTCTCCCGCCCAGAGATGCTCGGCGGCGACGATTTCGCCGTGATGGATCTTGAGGCGGAAATCCGCTTCGATCGGTTCGTTATTGGCGCTCATCACGCACAGCAAGCCGACTTCCTCGGAAACCGGATCGGGTACGTAGACCTTAAAGGTCGTGGGGGGCGCATCGGCGGTTTTCCAGAGGCCGTCGCCAGGATGCATGGGGACCGTATTTTCGACGAATTCGACTTTCGGCGAAAGCGGAATCCGCGACGGGTCGTGGGAGACGAGCGCGGCAACATAGTCGTTCATTTCGCCGATCAGACAGGCGCGGTCGCAATGCGCCGGGAGCTTATTCGCCTTTGGCGCAGCGAAAAGCGGCGAGCTCGCGAAAAACAAGATGACAATTGCAGTACATAGGTTCCTCAATCGCATCCTCCATTCCTTTAGGGCAGCATCCGTTAGGGCACGTCCGCCCGCGTCACGATGCGGCTCGGACCGCGCATCATACACTTTTCAGACCGAATCCTCGCCAAAGCTCGATGGAAGACTTGAGCGTGATATGGGCACAAAACTCTCGCGTACGACGCGGGATTGGAGTGCGGACGGGTAAAAGGACAACAGATTCCGCGAGACTTAGCATGTTTTTCGAACCTGCCCACTTGAACTCATAATCCGGAGTTCGTCGGTTTAAATCCGACCCCCGCAACCACTCCGCGCTACTCCCAGCCGGTTTTGGAGTCATAAGCCGTGGTAAAGCCCATCGCCTCGACTTCGTGAATCTTGCCGCCGCTGATCTTGAAAACATGCGCTGCCGGCATATCGAACGGGTTGATATTCAATGGCACCTGATCGACTCCCGGCACGCCAACAATCGCTACGAATTTCTGCTCCATGGGATGGCGGAACTGCGACAGGCCCAACACTAAGCCAGTCTCGGGATCTGCGATCCAGACGCGGCGGGGCTCGATGCGCTTAATGTAGTCAAAGGTGTGTGTGCGCAGCTGAGCCGCGCAACCCATTGAGCCCAGGATCGCTCTGCTGGGGCCTCCCGGCTTCGGCGGAGGGTTGCTGGTGGTCTGCATGCCGTTTTCGCGACGGACGCAATCGTCGGCGAATGGCGCGTCGTTGGCGTCGGCCGAGACAAGCGCCTCGTAATACGTAGCGCCGATTTTCAAAAGCTCATCGTGCGGCGAACGCTGGTCTTCCGGAACCGTTTCGAGCAAACCCGGCCGCGGAACCACGAGGTTCACCAAGCTCCCGGGAGCAAGATTGCGCGCGAAGATGTGTTCGGCTTCGGCGATCTGGCCGTCGACAATCTTCAGCCGCAGTGCGAGCTCGATCGGCCGGTCGTTTTCCTGCATGACACCAAGGAAACCGACTTGCTGGGACACAACATCGGGGATGTAAATCTTAAACGTCGTCGGGACAGCCGTTGCAGTCTTCCAGAGACCCTCGCCCGGTTTCATGGCTGTGATGTTTTCGACAAACTTCGCGTTAGGCGCCCAATTCACGATGGTCGGATCGTGAGCGACCAGACCGGCCAGATAGATGTTCGTGGTTTGGATCAGGCACGCGCGGTCGCACTGCGTCGGCGCCGCTTTCGGGTCACCTTGCGGGATGACCAAAACGCCGCAGAAGACCAAGAGAGCCGCGAGGGTTCTACCCAGGCTTTTCAAGTTTATTTCCCCCAATTCTGTGAATTCGTGCCCAGGGACCGGCAGACGCGACGCAAAGTTAGCAAGGCTCCCCGTTTTCGTGTCAGCGCTACGCGTTTGAAATAATGGATTCGCCCCAACAGCGTACCCGGTAGGCTACGCCGTTTTTCGCCGCTGAACCAGCCTTTACCCTAGGAGCTTTAAACGTTTACGCTCCGCGCGAAGCAAATCCGCCGACGAAACGGTGCGTGGCTGCTTGGAGAAGCACCACGGACCGTATGAACTCGTCGTTGCAAACGAGTTGAAGCATACAAACCTCACACCAAAGGTTTCCCAGACTCCATACTTCCTCAGGGGCATTCTCAATTGCATAATCGCCCACGTTTTTCTTGCAGCCTTCGCACGTCCCACCTCGCCGTGTCGTTATCTCAATCACTTTTCCCTCCAGCAGCCAGTACTGCACCGATGCGCTCGCGAGTGAAAGTTTACACCATCGGAAACGAGTGCGGAATCTTCGCGGTTTAGCGTGCAGTTGCCCCTCCACAGGGTTATCCCAAATCCCGCAGCGGGAAAGGCGCTCCTACTCTCACCGAAGGCACCGTCTACTTCGGAATCGAACGAATACATGGCGTTCGAGCCTGACTACCTCTTTGTGAGTCCGAGCAGCTTTGCGAGCTGCGTATCGAGCACCCTTACGGGAAGAAGTCTGGGCAGCGTCCAGTTCTTGAAACGTTGCGGGACGACCGCATAGCGTACCTTCGGTTTCGCCGTGCTAAGTGCCAGGAAGACTGCTTCGCCCAGACGCTCAGGGGATAAGCCGTTATGACGTGCTTCGCCGACGATGAACCTTTGGAATTTTTGCACCGCCTCCCAATACTCGGTCTGCTTGAATTCACTCAGATCTTCTTTTTCGCCCTTGTCGTACATCGCCGTGTTCACGGTGCCCGGTTCAAGGATTACGACGTCGATGCCAAATAGCAGCAGTTCTCGCCGCAGCGCGTCCGACATTCCTTCCAGACCAGATTTGGAGGAGCTATAAGCACCGAGAAGCGGGATCGCAACTTTTGCGGTGGTAGAGCTGATGTTCACGATGCGGCCGGTCGGACCCTGCCTGGCCTTGTCCGTTCCCAAAAGAGGAGCGAAGGCTTGGATCACGACAAGTGGGGAAATCGTGTTGACATCCAACTGCCGCCTGTACTCGCTGGGCTTCAGATAAAGCAGCGGGCCACTCACTACAATTCCCGCATTGTTCACCAGGCCAACCAGATTCCGGCCGCCTATCATAGACCGGACCTTCTGGGCACCTTGGTGGACAGCGTCGGCGTCCGTAATGTCCATCATGAGAGGCACGAAGCCGCCACCGAACTCTCTTTGCAAACGATCGGCGTCGGGCTGGTTGCGTACAGAACCGAACACGCGAAATCCCTTTGAAACTAGGACCTTTGTGGTCCCCCAACCGATTCCGGTGGAAACCCCCGTGACCACGACATCTTTACCGTTCGTCATCGCATCTCTCCTGCTCAAGGATCACTGTTCATCTGCCCTCCTTGCTGTGCAATAGAGCACCCCTTGCGGAACCAAACAGTTTTGTGCCCCAGGGCTCTGCGAAGGCTCCTACAGACGCCTGCCACAGGGACGGTTCACACCGCCACCTAGTTCCTGCTTCAAGGGTATTCGGGCACGCGCCGACATTGATTCCTATGCAGCTCCTGCTTGCTAATCATTCGCGCGTTGTTTACTATCCGCGTCAGTAAATACTTGTTCCCGGCTCACACAGGCTCTGATTGTGAGGATATTATGACCCTGTCGAGAAAGTTTCTTTGTGCGGCGCTATTCTGCGTGTCTACGGCCTTGTGGCTGCCCATGACAGCCGAGGCGCAAACACTTTTCTCGAACTTCGGGCCGGGACAATCTTACAACTCAGGTAGCAGTTGGGTGATAGGAATAGTAGTCGAGGGTACAAGCGGTGTGCTCGCCGCTCCCTTCGTGCCCTCGCAGACCGCAACGCTATCGGATGTAATGGCGCCGTTGGATAGCGAAGGTTCAGTGAATTTCTATGTTGAGTCAAATAGCGGCAGCGGGCCTGGCTCGATTCTCGATACGCTGACGACTACGGAGACGATCGGAATTTTTCCTTCTATTCTCACTTACACCTGCTCGACCTGCACTGAACTCGGAGCAGGAACCACCTATTATTTGGTAGCCGTATCGCCTGGTGGTCTGTACTCCGGTTGGGACCAGTCAAACAGCGATTTCGGCACGTTTTATGTCAACGGCAATGGAAGCGCAACCGGGCCGTGGACTTCAGTGACAACCTCAAGCGACACACTCCCCGCCTTTGAGGTGGATGGAACGCCACTGACTCCCACGCCGGAGCCAAGTTCCTTCGCCCTCATGATGCTCGGGCTCGGCGGCGTGTTGGTGATGCTGAAACGAATATGCTAGTCAAGCACCCGTAATTCGTAATTCAGAATTCTAGCCAATGCGGAGGGCGCACGTCGCGCTACTCCGACTCTGAAGCATATCGATGTTGGGCGCGATACAACCGCGTGCCATCCGGCTTAATCGCATAGAACAGCAAAGCGCCCATGGAGCCATTCTTCGTCGGGTGCACTACGACTGTAATTGGGTCGCCCGGCTTGTAGGTCGTCCGATTCCAGCCCTCGCTGACCATGATGTTGACGCTCGAAGCCTCAATATCCCACGTTCCGACTGTAGATGGGTCTTTTGCATCGGGACCGACAGTGACGACGATGTGGCTGTGAGGGTTCTGCAGCTGATACTGGTCCACGACGCCAATGTAGGTAATATTCTTGGACATATCGAACATCGCGCGGGAGTGATGAGCGAGAGACGGACGGGCCGCAAGGAGCATGACTAGGGTCACCGCGATCCATCTCAAAATCGTTTGTTTCATCTTCATTTCTTCCCGTCGTCGATTTCTCGGCAAGCCGGACCAACAGCCTCTCGTCACTTCCGTTAATCCCACAGCCGACCGCTACGGAAAATGGAGTCAATAACAGCAAGGCACGAGCTAAATATAGACCGGAATACCCGACTTAGCCTCGCTTGTGCGCAATCCGTATCCTTCGCTGTCAGGTCCTGGCTACGTCAGCCGGCTTGATCTGCGTTTCTACTCCACAGTGAGTTATATTCGTGGGAAGGGGAAAAGGGCTTGGCAAGCGACACAGTAGTTGAAGGCCTGATCGTCGATCTGCTCCTTTGGCTGGCTAACGGCGAAAGAACATACGAAGAAGTGATGGATGCATGGCGCACCTCATGCCCGAAGCTTCCGGTGTGGGAGGAAGCGAACGATCGTGGACTGGTAACCCATGAGCGTGTGAAAGGGCGCACGGTTATCCGGGTTTCGTCTTCAGGAATTGCTCTGCTTGGCCGGCGCAAGCTTGGTCACACAACACGAGCGAGACAGACTCGAGGGGATGCGGACGGAGCTGGATTCGAAAAGGCAGAGTGAACGGGATGTCACGGGTTCCCACAAACACATATTAGTTTATAGAGCAGGAGGCCGCCGGTATTGCCAACCTCCGAGCAGTGCAGAGCCACAGCGAATGATTTCAGTCGTTCACGAAATTCCACGGCGACTACCTCTGGCATAAGCCCCCAGGAAACGTTGGGACGGCTCCTCTTACGGCTCTTCGGTAAGTAACTGAAGAGTTTGGCCGCTGATTCGGTGGGTGACCGTCTGGAATTCTATAGATCTCCCAAGTGTCGCCGAAACCTTCAAATTGTGCGCGATCCCGCCTGAGGTCTCCGCAAAGGACACTAATTCAGCTGATCCATAAACGTGATTGGCGGCATATAAAGAAAAGATAAGCGTCTGTCAGATACACGCATATACACTCCGAACATAGGAAAATGCGAACCTCCGCGCCGGATCTGTAACGGCAGGTTCCTCTGATTTCGGAGGGAGATGGACACCATGAGCCGATACCGTTATCTCGCAACGATTCTCTTGGCTTTGATCGTGGCCCTGTTTCCAACGAGCGCGAACGCGGGGGGTGGAAGTAATTCAAGTTACGACAGCACAATCGACTTCGGAGCCCAGCTGCTTCGCTTCGACGATGGGTGTCTGGCCTTGAGCGGCACAGTAACATCGGGAACTTTCTTCCAGGACTTGAGGCGAACGGAGGTCGGCAACCGGTTTGAGTACAGGAAAAGCGGCAAAGTGGTGACGGAATATCCGGAATCCCTGACAACCTCAATCCGCATCGAAGGCGACCGCTGCACCGCAGCCTTGTCCAATTCGCCCTCGGCCATCTTTCAGGGTGATTCGTATTCAGTCAAATTCGAGGTGGAATGGAAGGACGGAATGGAGCTGAGGCCGGCTGTGCTGTCTCCGCTGGCAGCTCACTGTACTGCGTCCACCAGCACTCCGATTCCCAAACGTGACTTCACAATCCCTTTTGTAACGTGCGAAATGACTGTCGACAGCAGAGGGGTTCCGCTCGGTGATCACTTGATCGTATCGGTGTTCACATCTGACGGCAGACGCTTGACCCGGCTGTCGGCCGGACCGTAGGACCCGAAACGGTCACGTCGTGGCGATTAGTGAAACTCATCACCAACCGCCACGAGAGACCGACATCCTGAACTACGCCAATCGCAACAAAGCTTATGTTGTGGACCGCGCGCTTTGCCACGAACTACTTTACCTTGTGCGCTAGGTCGACTGTTGTGACCACGAGGTCTGTGCCATTGAGATCTCCACTCACAGTGACCGAGTTTTCTGCAGCAGCCTTCGCCAGCTCTTTCTCAAAGCCTGAGAGCCGGTAGTGTGTGTCGCCAACGACGAGCACGTACGAGGCACCCTGGCTTACCCACATCTGCGTGCACGAAAGCCGCGTCTGGGCCTTGCATGCATTTGGTTCAAAACAGGTCGTGCAGCTTACATATCCAGTCAGAGTGACGTGTTGCGACACCGGCCGCGCACTGGCCGGGGCGGCAAACATCGCGCACAGCGCGAGCACGCCGACTGCAACAACAATTGGGAACGTCGCTTTTCGAATCATGGTCTTCTCCTCGGGACTCTTGTTGATTCCCACAACGCGTATCGCGGGTGAATCTGACTACTAGCTCCGCGCGACGTTCGCGTTGTGTAAGTCTCCTGAGGGAAATCATAGTCAAGACAGATACGGACTCCGTAAGTTCTTACTAAGAACTATATAAAATAGAGATAAAGGAATCCTTATGCTGCTCTGTATCGGCCCGATCCATATATTTAATGGGCTTGACCTAGCGCTCCTATGTACTAATCTTAGCGGGCAAACTTCTCGGATAACCGGGCTGGTCCTAGGGGCCCGGTGGGCGGTGATCCTGTGTCCTCCAATTCAGTGACTCCTGACCCGGCTGCTTCGCTCGAACTACAGGGGCCGCCTTTCCCGCGCCATTCTCGCGGTCGTTCCGCAGGAACCAGCCTTCCGGACGAGCGCGACGAGTCGATGTTCCACCATTTCGCAAAAACCATTGGACGCCCTACGGTCGGGGTAGCTGCGGTTCTACTGATCACCGTGATTTTTCGACACGTGCCGGTAGCCAATGTGACTACGGTGGGGTTTACTTTCCTGCTGGCTATTCTCATTGCATCAACCATCGGTGGGCTCGCAACCTCGATTCTGATGTCCATTGCGGCGACCTTAACTTTCGATTATTTCTTTATTCCCCCGGTCGGTACATTGAACATCACCGACACCCGTGATTGGGTCGCGCTGTCGGCTTTCCTCGTTACATCGGTGATTGGAAGCTCGCTTTCGGACTGGGCGCGCCGCCAGACGAAAGAGGCCAACCGGCGACGAACGGAAGCCGAGCAATTGTACGACCTGAGCCAGAGACTGCTGAGCGCGGGAGACTCGCTGGCGCTATGCAACGCAATCCCATCGGATATCGTGGATGCCTTTGGTGTGAAAGCTGCGGCCATGCTGATTACCGAGGGGCAGACGATCTTCTACTCGCCGGGCGGTTCGCACCAGATCGATGCAAGACATCTGAAAACGAGTCTTAATAATCGGGATGTCCAGATTGAAGGCGGCAAGGACCTCTCGTTTGTGCCGTTGCGGCTAGGAATCACGGTGATCGGAACCATCGGCATCGCGGATACGACGCTCTCCACGGCGACTCTGGAATCCCTGGGGTCTCTGGTGACGATCGCAATCGAGCGCGCCCGGGCAATCGAACAGGTCGGAAAAATCGAGGCACTGCGGGAGAACGAGCGGTTGAAGTCTGCTTTGCTGGATGCGATCACGCATGAATTCAGGACTCCACTCACGGCGATGAAGATATCGGTGACCGGCATGCTTTCTGATCTCGATTTCAATCGAGAACAATGCAGAGAGCTTCTGACCATGATCGACGAAGGTTGCGATCGAATCGATCATCTGGTCGATGAAGTGTCTGAGATGTCGCGGCTCGAATCCGGCGAAATCCAACTGGATTTCAAACGCTATTCGGTGGGCGACCTGATTGAAGCAGCTTTGGATGAATGCAAGGACGTTGTCGCCTCCAGGACGATTGAACGTGGGATGGCGAATGAGTCGGTGGCGATCCGGGCTGATCTGTTTTGGGCGACAAAGGTCCTCGTACATCTGATCAACAACGCGAAACTGTACTCTTCTCCGGGAACTCCCATCACGCTACGCACCGAGACGAAGCACGGTTTGATGTTTTTCAGCGTGGCAGACCACGGCCCGGGAATCAGTCAGCCTGAACTCGGGCGGATCTTCGAAAAGTTCTATCGCGGAGAGGAGTACCGCTGCCGGGTCCAGGGCACAGGCATGGGTTTGCCTATCTCCAAAGCGATTGTGGAAGCACACGCCGGTACGATCGGCGCGACCAGCAAAGTAGGAGAAGGCTCGGTTTTCTACTTCAGCCTGCCGATTGACAGGTCTTTAGAAGCCGGCGACTGATTCCAGCGGCCACATCTCTTCGGCAAGGGACTCCCCAAGCTCGGAACCAAACTCGCGAGCACTCGGATAGCGATCCGCGGGGTGGCGTGCGAGAGCACGTTGGACAATGCTCTGTAGCCGCGACGAAACGGTAGGGTTGATTTCACAAGGATCCGGCGCATCAGCCAACAACCGCAGGTTCATGGCCGCAACGGGATCGAGGCCCGAGAAGGGCACCTCGCCAGTCAGCATTTCAAATAACATGACACCGAGGCAATATATGTCGCTGCGGGCGTCCGCACACTTCCCTTTGATCTGCTCGGGCGACATATAATCCGGCGTCCCTGTCATCTCGTGGCGCTTCACCCGATTCCACAGGTTCATCTTCGATTCACGGGCGATACCAAAGTCCATTAGCTTGATGTTGTCCTCGGCATCTACGATGACGTTGTCCGGCTTGAGGTCGCGATGGACGACTCCCTGGGCATGAACATATTCAAGCGTGTCACAGATCGCAAGAGCGATTCGGAGGGCCCGGTCAATGGGCAGTTTGCCTTGTTCCTGGATGATTTCTCGGAGCGGCTTGCCCTCGACCCACTCCATGACTGCATAGCGCTGTTTCGCGCTGCCGTCGGCCAGCACCTTCACCAGGCCAGGGTGGTCAAGTCTCCTGCCGATTTCGATCTCGGTCCGGAAACGATTGAGAAGGCTATCGTTGACGGCTTTCTCTGGATGGAGGGCCTTGATGGCAACCGGACGGCCTGTCTTCGTGTCCGTAGCGCGGAAAATGGATGCCATACCGCCAGACCCGACAAGACGCTCAATCCTGTAACGATCCAGCAGGTCACCACTGCGAAGCGCGGTTGTGATCAACAGGCTCATGCGACCTGGTGATGCTAGGCCTGCAGAGGTACGGAAACCGTAATGGATTCCTAAGGTTGCTGTAAATTCGCCATTCAGATTGGACCCGGCCGGTTACCGGCCGGCACGCACCCACAGGAGGTTTGAAGCACAGACTTCGCGGTTTGCGGAAAACAGCCCTACTGGACGGGCGCGGAACGCTTTCTGAGCGCCGCGAGATGATCACGGCCTTCCCTCACAAACTTCACAAACCGCTGCGCCAATTCACGAATTCGCTCCGCTTGCCGCAGCCGGAGTGCGTCGTCCGGGATTAGATCTCCGCCAACACCGAGCGCGGTAGCTCCCGCGACGATAAATCTCTGAGCAGTCTGCTGGTTCACCCCTCCAGTCGCAATCAGAGGAATTTGCGTGAAGGCCTTCTTGAGTATCCTGATGTAATTCTCACCGCCCACGGGGGCGCACGGAAAGACCTTCACGAAATCCGGGCCAGCCTTCCAGGCGTTGATAACCTCGGTCGGGGTCAGCGCGCCGGGCCATACTGTAATCTCCTGTTTGTTCGCGAATTCAATAATGCTGACGTCAAGGCCGTCGGTGGTCAGGAAGGACGCGCCTACGCTTATGCAGCGGCGGGCGGTTTCGGTATCGTAGACACTCCCCGCTCCTACGGCCATATCCGGTATGTGTTCGACCAGGTATTTGATGACGTCGAGCGCACCCGGCACCGTCATCTCGATTTCCACGATCGGGATTCCTCCGGCCGCTACGGCCTCAGCTGCAAAACGCGCCACATGCTCCGACGAGACGCGGACTGCGGGCACGACGCCGATCTGGAGAATCCGAGTGCGAACCTCATCCTTCCTCAATGGCCGGCTCCTTTCGCAGTCTGCCTCGTCGGGACAGGCCACTCACCGAAGCGGGCGTTGCGGTCTGTATCATGGCAAGTCCCTGGTGCCGACGGCCTCGCGAAGCTGTTCAAGGGCGGTCAGGTACGAAGCAAGAGCCTGGCGGTAGGCAAGCTCCGTCACTCGATAGGTTCTCTCCGCGTTCAACCAATCGAGTAGGCTCGCGCCGCCATGTTCGTAGGCGAATTGTTCGATATCGCGATCTTTTACCGCAGCGTCGAGATAGCCTGTGCGATATAGGACGACGATCGTATCGTTCTCCTTAAGCCCCACGTAGGCGTCGTGCACGTCCGTCATCACCTGATCGGTGCTCGCCTTCTCCTGTTCTTGTGTTTGAGTAATAGCGTAACGTGCCTGGGCGATGTTGCCCTGGTTGCGGTTGAACACCGGCAGCGGAACGCTCACGTAAACGCTCGCGGTGCTGATCCCGTTGACGTGCGAATAGTTGCCCTGGCCGGTGACGTCCACTTTGCCTTCCGCCTTTTGCAATTCCCACTGGCTCGTCGCGGCGGTGACACCCTGCTGCGCCGCGCGAAGATCGGGACGGTTCTCCAGCGCTTTCATCTGGAGATCCTCCATGTTGGCTTTTACAGGTTGGTAGTCGAACGGACCGGCGACGTCATAGTCTGCCGGCACGGAGTCGTATCCCAGCATGTTGCGCAGGTCGTCGAGGCCCTGGTCCTTGGCGAGTATGGCCTGTTGGTAGTCGGTCTCGTACTGCAACAACTGGAGCTTGATCATGAGAAAATCGCCCTCGCTCATTCCGCCAATCTGGTATTGGTATTCACTGATGTCCACCGTTTTGCGAAAACTCAGCACATCCTTCGTGGCGAGTTCGAGGGTCGATTCAGCCAATTGGACGTTGAAGAACTGAGACGCTACGTTGAATGTCAGAGTGCGCTCATTATCGGCAACGAGCGAGCGCGCCTGCGCGGTCACGTCCCGCGCAGCCTGGAGACGGTGCTGGCGTTTCTTGCCGCGCTCGAACAGATAGCTAAGGCCGATATCGCCCTCGGTTTCATTGGCAAGGTAGCTTAGGCTCTGGCCGCTCCCCCAAAACGGAAGGTACTCCCAATCGGCGAAGAGGGCAGGATTTGGCCGCAGGTTCGCCTGCGTTTCCAATGCTTGGTCCTGCGCAATCGTGGTCTCGGCCGCCAGCAGGTTGTGATTGTGCTTCAGTGCCAATTGAATGGCATCGTCGAGCGTGATCTTGACAGGGCCTTGCGTTGCCGCCGCAGTTTGCGCACGAACAATAGGAGATGCGGCGGCCCAAACCGAAACCACCCAAAAAGTAAGGATGGTAACACGGCGCCAGCCTACGGTTCGGCACGGTTCCGAAAATATCGGATTAGGTCTCAAAGGATTCCTCCGGTGCTGGAAGATTGTCACCTTCCCTTGCGATCCAGACATAGAGCGTCGGCAGCAGGAAGATACTCAGCGCCAAGTCGGAAATGAGACCGCCCACGATGACAATCGCAAACGGACGTTGAGAGTCCGATCCGATGGCGTGGGACATGGCGGCAGGCAGAAGCCCGAAGGTGGCCACCAACATCGTCATCATGATTGGCCGGAGCCTCAGGATTGCCCCTTCGACAGCGGCATCCGCGGGGGTATATCCTCGCGCCCGCAATTGATTAATGTATTCCAGCATGATCACGCCGGTCTGCACCGAAACGCCAAAGAGCGCAAGAAAGCCGACGCCGGACGACACACTGAAATACGTCCCTGTAACGAGCAATGCCACCAGGCCTCCGACGCGGGCCATCGCAACGTTTGCCAGAATCAGGAGCGCCCATTTAAACGACCGGAACATGGTGTAGAGAATGATGAATATCAGTAGGACGGTAAACGGAACGATGAAGAGCAGCCGTGCTTCGGCGCGTTGCTCGCTTTCGTACTCACCTGACCACTGGATGTAGTACCCGCGCGGAAGCTGGACCTGTTTCCCGATCTTGTCGATGGCCTCGCGAACCGTCGTGCCAAGATCGCGGTCCCTCACCTCGAAGCGAACGGCGACGTAGCGCGAGTATGCTTCCCGGAAGATGTCGTACGCGCCGTCTTTGATCGCAAACTTGGCCACCTGGGACAGGGCCACGCGCTCGCCCGAAGGGGAGAGTATACGAATATTTTGAATCGCTTCCGGCGTACTACGATAAGGCTCCTGATAGCGAACCACGAGGTTGTAGACTTCCTCTCCCTTTAGGACCTGAGTGACGGCGTTGCCGCCCACAGCGGTCTGGATGGCATCCTGCACGTCTGCGACATTGATGCCCCAGCGAGCACATGCAGCGCGGTCGACGGTGAAATTGAGACTGGGCTGGCCTGTGTCACGCTGAACACCGAGGTCCTTGACGCCAGGGATCTTTTCCATGACGGCCTTCATTTCGTCAGCCTTTGCTTCGAGGACATCCAGGTCGGGGCCGAACAGTTTCACCGCGAGACCGCCTTTCGTGCCGGTCAGGGTCTCATCGACGTTATCTTCAATGGGCTGCGAGAAATTCCAGAAGACGCCAGGCAGCTTTGAGACTTCGCGGTTCATGGCCGCAATCAGCTCGACTTTGTCTTTATGGAAAACCGGGCGCCATTTGTCCTTCGGCTTCAAGTCAATGAAATATTCCGTGTCACCGAAGCCTCCTGTGTCCGTACCGTCGTCGGGCGCTCCGGACTGCGACACCACCGTGGTAACTTCCGGAAACGACGCGAAAATGAGTCGCGATTGATCGGTAAATCGTGTGCCCTCTGTGTAGCCGGCGCTGTTGGAAAGCGTTCCGCGCGCCCAGATGGCGCCTTCGTCCAGATGCGGCAGAAACTCCGCGCCGATGATCCCGCTGAAGGTCAGAAAAATCGCAATGACGAGGGAAGCGACTCCGACACCCACTGTGAAGACCCGATGCTCGACTGCCCAGCGAAGCGACCTGCGATATCGATCCGTGAGGAAAGCCAGTATCGGATTCCGCCACTCCTTGACTTGGCCGCGGAAAAGCAAACTTGCCAACACTGGAGCGATCAGGATGGAGAAAGTCATGGCACCGAGCAACGCGAACGCTACGGTCCAGGCCATGGGCTTGAAGAGGTGGCCTTCCACCCGTTGAAGCGTAAATATGGGCATGTAGGCAGTGATGATGATCAGGATGGCGTAGAAAACCGGACGCTGAACCTCGTGGCAGGCCTCGCGAATGGCATCGACGGGACTCTTCGGTGTCGCGCCATTCTGGGCGTGACTCAAGTGTCGGACGATGTTCTCAATCATGACCACGGCACCGTCCACAACCATTCCGAAATCCAGCGCCCCCAATGAAAGGAGGTTTGCCGGGATGTGACGCAAGTCAAGGCAAATGGAGGCGAACAGGAGAGAAAACGGAATGGTCATCGCCACGATGATCGCGGCACGGACATTGCCTAGGAAAAGCAGAAGGATGATCGTCACCAGGATCATTCCTTCGCCTAGGTTTTCCATCACGGTGTGCAGCGTGTAGCGCAATAAGTCGCTACGATCGAGCATCGGGACGACCTTCACGCCTTCCGGTAAGATCCTGTTATTCAGCTCGTCGACCTTTTTGTGGATCGCGTCGAGTGTCGGCCCTTCCTGTGCTCCCTTGAGCATCAGCACGACGCCCTGAATGACGTCGGGTTCATCGACGATGACGCCATCGGGGCGATGCGTTGCCCGAGCCATGTGTCCCAGTCGAATTCGCGGGCCCCACTGAGTCACAGCTATGTCTTTTATGCGAATCGGCGTACCGGCCTTGTTCGTCAGAACGGTCTGATCGATGTCCTGACTGCTGCGATAAAGTCCAACCTCGCGGACGTTGACCTGTTGCATTCCGTCTTCGATGAAGCTACCGCCGGCATTCATATTGTTGATGGATAACTGCTGTTCAACCTGGCCGATACTCAAGCCATAAGAGACCAGCTTGTTGGGGTCGACGCGGACCTGATACTCGCGTGCCGTGCCGCCGAAATCGCTTACGTCCACGACATCCGTTACCGACTTGAACTGTTTCAGAAGCACCCAGTCCTCAATGCTCCTCATGTCCATCAAGTCGTATTGCGGATTTGTGCTTCGTATCGTGTACCAATAAATCTGGCCGGTCAGGCTCCAGTCCGTGCCGATTTGCGGCTGGACGCCCTGTGGCATGGTGACAAGCGTGAGCCTTTCAAGGACCTTTTGCCGGTTCCAGTCGTTGACGGAGCTGTCGTCGAAGATTAAGGTCATCAACGAGAGCCCGAAAATGGACTCCGAGCGCATCGTCGCCATATGCGGAAGGCCGGCCATTTGGATTTCGATCGGGACGGTAACAAGCTGCTCCATTTCTTCTGCCGACCGGCCAGGCCACTGCGTGATAATCGTCACGTAGTTGTCTGCAATATCGGGATAAGCCTCGACGGGCAAGGCATGGAACGAGAAAGCGCCCCAAATCGTCAAAAGTATGCCGATTGCCAACACGACGAACTTGTTGTTCAGAGCAAAATCAACGAGAGCTCGGATCATGGTTGGTTGCCCTAATTCAAGGGTGCGGTTCGCTCCTTACTCATTGTCGATCGCCGTTTGAAGCGACAGCGCGTTGGTCACAACTTTCTGTCCCGGCTGAAGACCTGTCAGGACCTCCTGCATATGGTTCGGTAGCTGGTCTCCGGCGGTGACTTCGACGCGCTGGAACATATCGTTGGGCGCCGGCATGTAGACCCAATCGCGATCATGCAGGTGAATGATCGCTGTGGCAGGCACCGACGTGAACGTTTGCTTCTTCAGACCGTAAAATGTGGCCGTTGCGAACATTCCGATGCGCATCGTCATCCCGGGATTGGGGACCTCGATGCGAACCTTGGCGGTCCGAATGGTTGAATCCAGCAGCGCTCCGATGTTGCTGACATTGCCTTTCAGCACCTTGTCCGGAAAGGCAGTCAGGCGCACTTCGGCAGGCTGACCCATCCCGATTGTCGGAATGTCGTTCTCATACACATCGCAGACGATCCACACGTAGGACAAATCGGAAATCGTGAACGGATTGGCGGAATAACTCTGAATGGTGCTGCCGTTGACTACTTCCTGGTCAGTGATCTGGCCGGAGATCGGCGACGTTATATCGACAATTCCATTGGGATGTTCAGGGTCGTCTCCGAGCAATTTGAGATGCTCGGTGGCAGTGTCGAGCGTGGTCTTGGCGTCGTCCTCGTTATCCTGTGCGGCTTCCAAATCCTGGACAGCGATGGCGCCGTGCTCGAGCAGTAGCTTCGCGCGGTCGAGCGCCTTGTGCGCGAAAAGCTCGTCAGCAACCGCCTTGCGATACGCGTCGTAACCGCCTGACACGTCGTCGCTTCGAATGCGCAACAGGAGTTGGTCCTTCTTGACCGTATCGCCCAGCCGGGCCCGGATGTCGACGACACGACCGGAGGCCAGCGTGACGACCGGAACCGTGCGGGCGACGTCGGGGTACACCGCTCCGTTCACGACCAACTTTGACGGGGCTTCGTACTGCGCAGCCGTCGCCACGGGATATCGTTCCGGATGATCCACTCCGAAGTGCGAGACGTCCAGTCCGGAGACGACCGTCGCGGGAGGAGGAGCCTCCGCCGCTACATTGTCTTTTGTCCCGCAACCGCCGAATAGTGAAGCCGCCGCGGCGACCGCCAAAATGGGTAGAAGCAAGAGCCTGTCAATTCTGTTGCTGCGCATCTCTCCTCCCGATCGGGAACAAGTCTGTTTCCGAACGTCACCGAATACACCCCTAGCGTTCGGGCCAATGCCTGCCGTCCGTACAATTGCTGTTTGCTGTCCGAATGATTGTCTATTCGATCGCTGGCGGGGCCCGGTTGGTACCGAGCGGTAAAAACAGTTCAGCCGGTGCTCCCTCGTATCCGGAGAAATGAGGACCGTTGATTTCCTGCAGGAAACATCGCGGTTGGCCTTGAAATTCTGCGGCGTGCGGACCACGCACTAAGGCGGCGGATTCAAAACTCAAATGACTTGCGCAGAAATCGGGCGCCCCACCGGGAATTTCATGAATCGCGGTCGCATAGCGAGCCGACTTATTGGCAGAAAAGTGACCGCAGCCGTCGTTGACAAAAACAGCGACGGGAACTCTTGAACCCACGCTGTGCACAACCAGGTCGAGTATGCCGTCCCCCCTGACGTCCATCGGCGTGAGTACAAGACTTCGCGCAGGAGCAGTGAGCCTTAATGACTGGCGGCCCCCTTCGGTAAGACGAATCTCGATGACGTAATACGCGCGAGAGGAATCGAGCCGGTCCAGCTCGAGGGTCGCGAGATCCGGGTGGCTGTCGCCGGTGAAGTCCGCCATTGCGAGGCCGAGCGGAATCGCCCCCGCAGGAACCGAGAAGTCAGCCGGCGAAGGATCGCTTGAAACACTGCACGCCAAGACCTGGACGGCTGCGCCGTTCATCGCCGGAGCGCCCGACAGGCGCGGCGCAGACGCCATCGCGATCAAGGCCAGCGCGAACAGCATCTTCAGTGCGGCTTTCATCACCTGGAACCTTCCTTCAACTGCCGGTCGCCGGTTCTGGCTACGATTGAGATCATCTGCTGATCAATTAAACCAAGCAGCATCTTCGGAATGAGTAAGCAACGCGTAAGACATTTATAAAGTTCGCGGATTTAAACAGTGTGATGCGCGACCGGTCGAAAAAACCGAAGGCCGCGCCGGAGACCCTATCTCCGGCGCAGCTCTCGGCGTTCTTGATCGCCTGTTTCATTGGAGTACTACCACTTCACCATGATCGCGATGGTGTTGACCCACTGGCTCTTGCGAAGGTCGGGCTGCCAGAGCGACCAAGTCCCGTTTCCTGCGGGATTGTATTGCGCAGCGCAATCGGCCGAAAGAGTCGCCGGGATGTCGAATCCCGCGGTGGGCCCAAAGCCCTGGTAAAGACCCTGTGACGACGGCGTCACATTCAAAGTTGCTGAAGTTGTACCGTTCGTGCAGATGTAGCTTGCTCCTGTGCCCACGCTACCGTTGTTAGCCACCGGACCGACGTTGCCGCCAGGAGGAGTGATTCCCTGTCGACCGGACCAGTACGGTGTCGTTGAGTAGCGGTATCCGGCCTCAAGACGGAAGGTAATAAACTGGCTGGGCATCCAGTCAGCGGTGACTGTGGAATCCCAGCCCTTGAACACGCTCCCGGGGTACGCCGCGGAGTATGGCGTTCCGGAGACGGCACTCGCACCATTGATTGGCTGAAGCAATGTCAAGTAGCGGCCTGGATTATCGAGGACGCCGCCGCCAAGCGTCAGACCGAACAGATCCCTGTGGAACCACATGCGGTCGTAAAGCATCCAGCCCGCAAAGGATTGCTTGGGGTGGCCGTTGCTGTTGTTGTGGCAACTTACGATGTTGCCCGGCGCGGAACCGCCGTATTCGCATCCCAGATCACCGGTCAGGGAAAACGCCATTCTGTCGATGGTGCTGTCCGGATGATCGTAGTACTTAACTTCAATGCTGTTGTCGGTATGGATGCGTGAACGTCCTGGGTTACCGAGCGTATCGGTGCCCATGCCGTAGTTGTTGAAGACCATCGAAACCCACGGCTTCGGACGCCACAGAATCTGGCCTCCCAAACCCGGGTGGCCATTGTATTTGGCGTACGATTGCCACCCGTTGATGAACCAAGGCTCAATCTTAAGTTTCTCGGTGGGGAACCACTGAACCCGTACGCCGTTGAAGAACCAGGGCGTGTTGGAAGAGACGAACGAAGGCTGATAGGTCCAGTTGTCAAAGTTGTAGTAGCTGAACAGGCCGATGTAGGAAACAAATATTCCCGCGTCAATATTCAGCCCGTGGTTCACGTTGAAGTGGTATCCGCCCCACGCCTCCGAGAAGTACTTGTAGGCGTCGTTGAGGTTCCACTGACCGACGCCAGCGCTGCCATCATTGCGTGGCGTGGTCGTCGCAAACAAACCGAACATGGTAAGGACCCTGCCTCTTACGTTGTCTATGTGGATGTCGCCGCCGAAACTCAATTGCTCGAGCTGCACTTCGCCGTTCCGGAAGCTCTCCGTGGACCCACCCATGGTGTGGTCCTTCGGCTGGTTGTAGTCTTCCATGTAGTTGGTATCGAACCGCACCTCGGGCGTGAAGTACTTCGTCGCAAGCGGCGTATCATGATTGCGCGGCGTGCCGTTCAGCCATGTCCAGTCATCCTTTGAAAAAGGATCTGACGCAGTCTGCTTTTGAGGCACAAAGGTCGGCACGGGGGGCGCGGCCGCAGGCGCAGTTTCTTGCGCCGTTGGAATGGCGGCTGCGGCTATTGGGGACGCCGCTGAGGAAATCGCTATCGGCACGCCGCCGGATGAGACGGGAACCGCATTGCCCGAAGCGTCCGGAGTGCCCGGAATGGCAGGAATGGTCGACGGTTGATCTGGAGGCGGCGCCCCTGCTGCTGCGTCCCGGGCCTTCAATGCGGCTTCGAGTTCCTCAATGCGCTTTTCCATGGACTCGAGCTCTTTCATGATCGCGGCCGACACCTCGGACTCCGAAGTGGTTGCTGGTTTGTCGGAGCCAGTGTTGTTTGCCGCGGCGGCGCTACCGGTCGCCGTGTTAGTCGCGGCATTTGCAGGCCCGGCAGCAGACGGCTGGGCAGGGTTGTTCACGCTGGCAAGGTCCGCCCGGGCAGGAAGCTGAGTTTGGACTTGCGCGGAACAGCGCGGGACCTGAGAGAATGCGAAGCTCAGGATCATCGCAAAGGAAAAAACCACTCGCTCGGCGGTCCTGCATAGCGGGGTTTTCATGGTTTTCACGCCTCGATCCCTTTCTGGTTGAAGATGGCAACTGGTTCTTTTCAAGATCGTCCTCCCTGGATTGTCGTTAACTCGTCACGTCTGTTTCCGCAAGGTCTCACGAACCCGTCCGAGTTCTACGCAACTCTGCCGTGAATCTCGATTAATCTCGGCTATAACTACGCCTAGCACCTACGGAATGCATAAGGGCTCGGTAAGGCTTTCGTAAGGAACGGGAGCGGCCGTCTCGGGTAAGACGGTTCGATGGGTTCCAGTGAACCCAGAATCGACCAAAGGCCGCACGGTGGCGTCGTTCAAGTTTCTTGTTCCCATGTTTGCGTCGCAGCGCTGGCCTCGCACGCTCGTATTCCTCACATGCGTACATCTGGAGATGTGCCAAACAAAGTGAGGCACACGGTAAAGTCAGTCGCGCTTCGGGTCAAACTCAATGAAGTGATTGGGTGAATTGACGTGCAGCACTGATTCGCTTACGCGAAACGAATGAGTTCCTAATGTGCCGTCGCTTACGTAATCCTTAGGAATGGTTAACAGTTCTCTTATCTCCTCCGTGTGACACTCTCGTCGTCGCGCTCGGCGCATCCGCGTTCGCTATAAAGGGGATGTCAGACTTGATTGAGACCTCGCACACACAGCCTCTGGTGAAAACCGTAGCGACGACTCCCGCAAAGGTTCTGTTGGTGGACGATGACCCGCAAGTTCGCCGTGCGCTGCGCACCACTCTGGCGAGCGCGGGATACGTCGTGGTGGAGGCCCGCACTGGCGAGGAGGCGCTCGAGGAGGTTCAAGCTGGTGGCGCGGTCGATATCGTTTTGCTGGACCTGAAGATGCCAGGCATTGGCGGGCTGGAAGCCTGCCGGAGAATCCGCGCGATCTTCGATGTTCCGATTCTGGTCATCAGCGTTCTTCGCACGCAAGAGGATAAAGTGCAGGCGTTCGACGCAGGCGCCGATGACTATCTGGTGAAGCCATTCGGCATCCAGGAGCTTCTATCGCGCATCCACGCGCTGCGAAGGAGAACGTCCGGTTCCGAATCGATTGCCGTGTTTGAATCTGGTGGCCTGAAAGTCGATTTCGAGCGCCGCAGAGTGGTCGTTGACTCCGATCAGGTGCATCTCACGCCGAGCGAATTTGAACTCCTGCGATATCTCATGCTGCACGAAGGAAAGCCAGTTTCACATCAAACTTTGCTCCAATCCCTATGGGGACCGAAGTATACGAATGAGGTTCAACGCCTCAGGGTGACAATCAATCAGTTGCGCAGAAAGATCGAGAAGGAACCCGACCGTACCCGCTACATTCACACCGAGCATCAATTTGGCTATCGGTTTGAGCCTGTGCAGAAAAAGTCGGCCAAGCGACCTGTGAAAAATTGAATCGCTACTTCAGACGCTAGGGCAGGACCATGAGTTTGCGATGAAGAGTGAGAAGCGATGCTGGTTGCGAGACTCCCTCAGTCTACCTCGACAATGCGGCCCTCCGGTGCGGTCATGAGTGCCGAACCAGTTCTGATCGTGGATGACAGTCCGCAAATCCGCCGCGCTTTGCGTGCAATCTTGATCCCACACGGCTTCGTAGTCATCGATGTGCGTACTGGCGAGGAAGCGCTTGACTTGATTCGCAAGGAACGCGTGGAGCTCATTCTTCTGGATGTGAACTTGCCCGGCATTTCCGGGTTCGAGACGTGCCGCGAGATCCGACGCACCACCGATATCCCCGTCATTATGCTAACTGTGCGGAGCAGCGAACGCGACAAGGTGCAAGCGTTCGATGCGGGTGCCGATGACTATATCGTGAAGCCCTTCGGCGCCGAGGAGCTCACCGCCCGCGTACGCGCGAATTTACGCCGCGCCGGATCGGAGTCTCTGCCGCTTTTTGTATCTCCCAACTTGCGAGTTGATTTCGAGAGGCGTACCGTCGCCGCGAAGGGCCGTACAGTTCACCTGACCCCGAAGGAGTTTGAGCTTCTGCGCCAACTCGTTACCAACGAGGGGAAAACTCTGACGCATCGCTGGTTGCTCCAAACGGTATGGGGCCCGGACTACGGAGAAGAGATGGAATCTCTTCGCGTCCTGGTCAACCAACTGCGCAAGAAGATCGAGCCCGATGCGCGCAAGCCGCGCTACATCCTGACCGATCCGTGGGTAGGATATCGATTCGAGAACCCGAGCAAAAACGAGCCAGGCGGCCGGTCCAAGAGGTAGAGGTCCTTACGAGCGGTCTACCTCTTTTATTTTCGCTTGGTTGGCAAGTCATCTCCTCAGGTCCCTGGGATCTCGCTCCCATATCTCAAACCTCGCAGCGAACGGTCTAGCGAGGCAGGATCACGACTTCGTCTTTCGGAATTGCCTCAAGGGTGGCCTTGTCAAGATTGAGGTGTGCTGCGACAAGCTCCGGCGGCGTATGCGTGAGCCATTCCGAGAGCGCAAGATCCTGGTAATAGCTGCTCCGGAACATCTCAAGAAACTTCAGATCGGTGTTGCCGGTATTCTCGACGTAATGGGGCAGCGTCTTTTGAACGTAGCCGACGTCTCCGGCTTGAAAATCCATCGTGCGGGCGCGTCCCCCAGTCGCAAATACCGTCATGCGACCCTGACCGCTGATGAAGTACTGCCACTCATCAGCATTGGGATGCCAGTGCAGTTCGCGAATTCCTCCCGGATGAACCGTGACGATGGCGGCCGCGATCGTAGTGGAGACTTTGAAGTTGCTCGAATCCACGATGCGCACCTCTCCCCCTTTCATTCCCTTGGTGACCGGTTGTTCCAAGGTGCGGAACGCAAAATCATGCGGCGACGGACCAAGCGCGCCCGCTGCGACTCGCTGATCCTGGGCGAGCGGACCCGGAACCTCTGTCTGGAAGATGAACAGTTCTTGCTTGGGCATCTTTTCCAGGGCTTGTTCGCTTACGCCGAAATTTTTCGCGAGTACGTCGCGGGGCGTGTGTGCCATCCAGTCCGTGAGAAGCACGGTCGCATACTCGGAAAAGTTGCCGTCGTCAAAGACAAGCAGGAATTCAGCCCCGTCCGGATTCAGACCTTGAATTGAATGGGGAATTCCCGTGGGGAAATACCAAAGATCGCCTTGTTTTACGTCAGCCACGAAGCTGCGGCCGTCTGCGTCGATCGCGGTGATCCGCGCGTTCCCGTACAACATCATGGCCCACTCGCCGGCCGCGTGCCAGTGCAGTTCTCGGACGCCGCCCGCGGTCAGCCTCATATCCACGCCCGCGATCGTCGTCGAGACCGCGAGTTCGCGAACGGTTACCTCGCGGGACCAGCCACCGGAATGAACCCGCTTATGAGCCAGCGAGAACGGATACTTGAACGTCTGCACGCCGCCTGCATCTGAGCTCGGCGGAAGAATCGAGTCTGGATTCTGGGCGTCGAGCGCGGCGTTTGCGGGACCTGGGTCGCTGGTACTTCGGTCAGCCGGAGACTGGGCTCCAGTTCGCCCTTGCGCCGCAGCCTCGGAGGTTGAGAGCATCGCGGCTGCACCGACCACCGCACCACCAATCCCCAAGAAACCTCGCCTCGTAAAAGCCGCCTTCCTGTCGTCTTCGCTCATGTTTTCCGCCCTCGATTGAAAGTGATCATTTAATGATGCCTGAGTGGGTGCCGGGAGCATACGCCGGAAAGCGCCCGAGGGTCAAAAGGACCCAAAACAATGCAGGCAGCCACTGGTAGAGCCCCTTGAATCCGACCGTGCCACTATGAAGTGCTATTCGTCACTGTTGCCCCCCGTTGTCTCAAGCATGAAGTGTCCTGTTGTCCCAAGACCCTCAAAATCCCCTGGCCCCGACGGTCCTCCTGTTCAAACGCACACGCACGAGGGTGACCCGGTACTAGAGCCACCCGTTAGTAACACATTATTCATGTTCCTCTCACGGGAGATTCAAGCGGGGTGGTTAAGGTTCGGGCGCCTTGTGGTTCGAGTCTCGAGTGTGGTCGCACTGCACCCTGTGTGAACGAAGTGAATCTAGGCGGTCTGATTCGGTTCCCATCGAACCGAAATCCGGGTCGGATTTGTCTCAGGAGAATGTGCTTGCAGATCTTGAGCGGCTCTAGCTTTGAAATGCCAAGGTTTTGGGCGGTGATTTCTTAAATCTCTCGAATGTCGGTCTGTACGGATTCGATCTAAATACTAAGGAGGAATGAATGCGAGTACTTGCAACGTGTATCGTGGCCCTCGGCCTGGTCGTCTCGCCGACGCTGGCGGGAACGGCTGCGCCAGGGACCAACGACAGTGCGGCGACCGATTCAAGCGCTACAGCTGCCGCTCAACCCGCTGGTGCGCCTGCGGCAGTCGCGAAAACGGACGCGGCCGCAAAGCCCGACCCCTCGAGCAGCGAGGTAGCGGCTGAGCTGCAGCAGCTTCGCGACCTTCTCGAAGCGCAAGCGAAGCAGCTTCAGCTACAGCAGCAGAAGATGCAGATGCTCGAAGAGCAGCTCAATGCTTCGAGTGCGGCCCACGAAAATATCGTGGCGACGCCGGCCGCTGAAACTCCTGCACCGGTCGGGCCCGTAGCCGGCGTGGCGGTAAGCGGCGGCGTGGCAAACGCGGGTTCGAGCCAGGATACAGCGGGCCCCCCGACCTCGATCCAATTCAAGGGGATCACCCTGACTCCTGGTGGCTTCTTCGCGGCAGAAACCGTGTGGCGCCAGAAGGGTCTTGCGTCCGACGTAAACACACCTTTCAACAATGCTCCTTTTGACGGGTCCTCAAACGCGCACATGTCGGAATTCCAAGCCAGCGGCCGTCAATCGCGTATCTCCATGTTGGCTGAGGGAAAGCTCGATACGGTGAAGATCGGCGGATATTACGAAATGGACTTCCTATCTGCCGGCGTCACCTCGAACCCAAACCAAAGCAACAGCTACACGATGCGTCAGAGACAGTTCTGGGCCCAGGCCGCGTTCACCAATGGAATCACGGTGACAGGGGGCCAGCAGTGGAGCTTGCTCACGGAAACCCTCCACGGCATGGATAACCGCACCGAAGCGTTGCCTCAGACAATCGACGCGCAGTATCACGTCGGCTTCAGCTGGGCGCGCCAGGAAGGTATCCGCTTTACCAAGGACTTCGGCGATAAGGTTTGGCTGGGGTTCTCGATTGAAGAACCACAAGCCACGATTACGGTCCACGGCAACCCAACGGCGGTTTCAGGTGGAACGGTCATCACCGAGCCCACGACCGCTTGCGCGACGCCGCCTTGCACTGTCACAGTCAACACCGTCACAAACAACAACTTCCTTCTCGGCGGTTTTGGGGCAACCGGCGGCCTGTTCAATCCGATCGGCAATTACCCCTACAACCCCTCCCCGGATTTCATCGTCAAGGCAGTATTTGAGCCAGGCTTTGGCCACTACGAAATCTTCGGTGTCCTGAGCGATTTCCGTGACCGCGTATTCCCGTGCGTTCCCCTGTCCGGCACGACAGCGCCAGCAGGTTGCACGTCGATCACGTCGGCTGCGGGTGCGTTCAACGACAATCGGCAAGGCGGTGGAGTTGGCGCCAACGCGCGCTGGGGTCTTTTTGCCAAGCATGTTGACCTCGGCGTCCACTTCTTCGGCGGAGACGGCATCGGCCGCTACGGTTCAGGCGGATTGTCGGATGCAACGGTTCGTCCGGACGGCGAACTCGCACCCATCCACAATTTCCAGGGACTGGGCACGCTGCAGTTTCACCTGACGCCGAAACTGGACGTGAATCTCAACTTGGGCGGTGAATTTGAGGAACGTACCGCTTTCGTCAAGAGTGGCACGGCAGGGCCGAACGAAGGCTACGGATACGCTCTGCTTAACAACTCCGGATGCTGGACCGAGACTCTGCCAATCGCCGCTCCTGGCACGGGCAATAACCTCGGTACACCCACCGGTGTCGCAGGCGCGACGGGTTTCATTCCCGGAGCACTGGCGAACTGCACCGGCGACACGCGGAACTTGCTCGAGGGCACGATTGGATTCTGGTATCGCTTCTATAAGGGCCCGAAGGGCACGATCCAGTACGGCATGCAGTATTCCAACTACATCCGCAACACCTGGAAGGGTGTCGGAGCAACCACCGGCGAGGGAACGAGCGGCCAACCTCACTCAGATGAGAACATGGTCTTCACTTCCTTCCGTTATTACATACCGTAGAGAGTCAATCGGCTCGGGGGGAGCGCCTGTCGGGCTCCCCCTGGTCGACCTCCTTCCAACGATTCCGCAGCGGATAGCGCTCAGTCGAACACGACCGAACGGCAGTTCCTCGGTTCAGGTCCTGGCATCAACTTCACCATATCCATTTTCAGCTTCCTGAGTTCGCCTGTGCAGCGCGATGCGCACCGACTTCAGCTCGATTGCAGCCGAATACTTCGGGTGATCTAGCGTTTCTGAAATACCGCGATGTCCTTCGGGGTGACAAAGACGAGTTCGTTCTTCGCCAATTGCAGGGCGTGAAACCGTTCCTGGGACATCTCGACGTGAACCGGCGCGCCCCATTCGGTCACTGCGTCCACCTTGACAACTGGCCCGGCAGAGTTGATGTGCGTGGTTGTGGCGCGGAAATGGCTCGCGCCATTGGGCTGTCGCGTGATTTCCAGCAGATGCGGACGGACAAATGCGAGATTCCCTGTGTCCGTTTCCTGAATGTAGGCTTTCCCGTCGTCGACGCGCCCATGAAACAGATTCACGTTGCCGAGAAAATTGTAAACGAAGGGTGTGGCGGGATGGTTGTAGACATCCTCGGGACTTCCGATCTGCTCGATGCGGCCCTGGTTCATCACGGCGACCAAATCAGCCACTTCAAGAGCTTCCTCCTGATCGTGGGTGACAAACACGCTGGTAATGTGAACTTCATCGTGCAGCTGCCGGAGCCAGCGGCGCAATTCCTGTCGCACCTTTGCGTCCAGTGATCCGAACGGCTCATCAAGTAGGAGCACACCAGGTTCGACGGCGAGTGCCCGGGCCAAGGCGACACGCTGGCGCTGTCCTCCGGAAAGCTGAGAAGGATAGCGCTGGGCCTGGTTCTGGAGCTGTATCAACGCGAGCAGTTCTTGCACTCTTGCGCGGATCTGGTTTTCCGAAGGCCGCAAACGCCGGGGCCTGACGCGGAGGCCGAACGCGATGTTTTCAAACACGGTCATGTGCCGAAACAAGGCGTAATGCTGAAAGACGAAACCCACGTGCCGCTCGCCCGCGGTCTGATCCGAGATGTCCGTGCCATCGAACTGCACGGTTCCGCAATCGGCAAATTCCAGTCCGGCGATGATCCGCAGGAGCGTCGTTTTGCCTGAGCCGGACGGCCCGAGCAGAGCGACCAGCTGGCCGTCCGGGATTTCCAGGTCGACATCCTTTAGCGCTTCGAAATTCCCGAAGTCCTTCCGAATGCCCCTCACGCTGATACTCATTGGATCCGCTCCGTGTCGCTCGCCGACTGAGCAGCGAATTGCTGCGCGGCTTTCCATTCAACCAGACTCTTGACCAGCAGAGTCGTCAATGCCAGCAGCGCCAGCAGTGATGCAACCGCGAAAGCAGCGACGAATTGATAGTCGTTGTAGAGAATCTCGATATGCAGCGGCATCGTGTTGGTAAGGCCGCGAATATGGCCCGAGACTACGGACACGGCCCCGAATTCGCCCATTGCGCGAGCATTACAAAGGATCACGCCGTAGATCAGCGCCCATTTCACGTTCGGCAGCGTCACCCTGGTGAACGTCTGCCAGCCGCTCGCGCCGAGGGTTAGGGCCGCCTCCTCCTCATCGTTTCCCTGCGACTGGATCATCGGCAGCAATTCACGCGCGACGAACGGAAACGTGACGAAAATCGTAGCCAGCACGATGCCAGGTACTGCGAATATGACTCGAACGCCATGGGCGATCAGCCAGGGACCCACCAGACCTTGCAATCCGAAAAGCAGCACGAATGTCAGTCCGGCGACAACCGGAGACACAGAAAACGGCAGATCGATCAGCGTGATCAGCAGGCTCTTTCCCAGGAAATCGAATTTTCCGATCACCCATGCTGCGGCGATCCCGAAGGCCACATTCAGCGGTACTGCGATTGCCGCAGCAAGTAGGGTCAGGCGAATGGCTGCAAGGGTGTCCGGATCTTCAAAGGCCCGGAAATAAAAGCCGATTCCCTTCTGAAAGGCCGTGGCAAAGACGACCACCAGCGGCAACACCAGAAACATGCCGAGAAATACAACCGCGATACCGACCAGCACCCACCGCACGAGCGCGGGTTCGGAGATGGCCAGCCCCCCGGCGCCTCTTCGCGGCGCTGCCTGCGCTTGCACCTGCCATTGTGTGGATGCGGCCATAGGTTCAAGTCAGCTGCGTTGCGGACTCTCCCTTGGTAGGTAGACTGGCTTGAGACCTACGTCGGAAGGCGTGTCAGTTGGCGACTCACTCGCGAGGCGGCCGCTGCTCCATCGCTGCAGAATATTGATCGGCAGCAGCAAGGCAAACGAGACGACGAGCATGGCCACGGCAATCGCCGTCGCGCCCGCATAGTCGTACTCTTGTAATTTGGTGATGATCAGCAGCGGCGTGATTTCGGTCCGCATCGGCATATTGCCGGCAATGAAAATTACCGAGCCGTATTCGCCCACGGCGCGAGCGAAAGCCATCGCGAATCCAGTGAGCGCCGCGGGGAGAATCGTCGGCACCAGAACACGCGTGAAAGTCTGCCAGCGCCGTGCGCCGAGGCTCGCAGCCGCCTCCTCGAGCTCCTTGTCCAAGTCCTCCAACACGGGCTGCACGGTTCGCACGACGAACGGCAATCCTATAAAGGTGAGCGCAATAGCCACGCCCAGCGGGTTGTAGGCCGCGTGGATCCCCAGCGCCAACAGTGGGCGGCCAACCCATCCGTTCGGGGAGTAGATGGTTGTGAGCGCTATGCCCGCGACGGCCGTTGGCAGGGCGAACGGCAGATCGATCACAGAGTCGAACAGCCGCTTCCCGGGAAAATCGTAACGCACGAGTACCCAGGCCACCAGAACCCCAAACACCAAGTTGATGAGTGCTCCGATGAGCGATGCTCCGAAACTCAGGCGATAGGAGGCTATCGCCCGAGGCGAGAGCACCACATGCCAGAACTGATGCCAGGTCAACGTGGAAGCTTTCAGGAAGGTGGCGGAAAGTGGAATCAGAACAATCAGGCACACATAGAAAACGGTAAAGCCCAGCGAGAGCCCGAATCCCGGCAGAATGCTCCGTTGTTTGAAAACAACACTCATCGATTGATCACCGCTTCTCCCACGGTCGAAATCCGCAGTCTGCCGCCTTTATTGATTCGGCTGGTAAATCTGATCGAAGACGCCGCCGTCGGAAAAATGAACGGTCTGCGTCTTGTGCCAGTCGCCAACGATATCGGCCAGCGTGAACAGTTTCACCTTGGGGAACGTAGCAGCGTACTTCCTCGCCACTGATTCCAGTCTGGGCCTGTAGAAATTCCTGGCAGCGATCTCCTGTCCCTCAGCGGTGTAGAGATATTGGAGGTAGGCCTCGGCAACGGCTCGAGTGCCTTTTTTGTCCACGACCTGGTCCACCACCGATACAGGCGGCTCCGCCAGTATGCTCACGGACGGAACGACGACCTGAACCTTGTCCGGGCCCAGCTCCTTGACCGAAAGAAGGGCTTCATTTTCCCAAGCGAGCAGGACGTCACCGATGCCTCTTTCTACAAACGTGGTTGTGGCACCACGCGCTCCGGAGTCCAGAACCGGGACATTCTTATACACTTTCGTCACGAAATCCCTCGCTGCTGCGTCACTGTTCCCTGCCTTGAGGTATGCGTAGCCCCATGCCGCCAGGTATGCCCAGCGCGCGCCCCCAGAGGTCTTGGGATTCGGCGTGATCACCGAGACGCCCGGCCTCACGATATCGTCCCAGTCCTTGATGTTTTTGGGGTTGCCCTTCCTCACGAGAAAAACGATCGTGGAAGTGTAGGGTGTGCTGTTGTTGGGCAGCCGCGATTGCCAGTTGGCAGGCAACAGCTTGGCCTTTTCCGAGATGGCGTCGATGTCGTAAGCCAATGCGAGAGTCACAACGTCAGCCTGCAGCCCGTCGATTACGGAGCGAGCTTGCGCCCCGGAACCGCCGTGCGATTGCTGTATGCTGACGTCCTGTCCCGTTTTGGCCTTCCAATACTTTGCGAAGGCCGCGTTGTAGTCCTGATAGAGTTCACGAGTCGGATCGTAGGACACGTTCAGAAGCGTGACGGGCCCTGGAGGCTGGGCGTGCACGTGAACGCCCAGGCCCAGGACGAATCCGAGCGTTACAAGCGCGACGCCCAGAATCTGAAGTCGCTTCAGGTTCGAGTTTTGTGATTTCACCATTCTTCTCCTAAAACGTGTAGACCACGTCAAACTGGAGCCGCTTCAGGAAATCCTGCGGCGGAGTCGTGCTGTCGAAATTGAGCGGCCGTCCGAACAGCCCCGTGAAGGAGAGCTGAACGTTGGACTCGACCTCATAAATCACCTGGGCACGATGCTCGGTCACGTTGCTTCCCTGGCGGATATCGCTGTAATCGAAATTGGACAGAACCGCCTCGCGCTCGATAAACATCCTGGTGTAGTCAAACTGCCAGTCGCCCTTCTTCAGTCCTCGTCCGACCTGTGCTTCTCCCCAGTACCCGCGGCGCTGTCGAGAATTGCAAGGGAAGTTGGTTGACTGCGAGTAGTGAATCGTCGCTGTATTTGCCGGTGCTGCGAGAATGTTGTCTTCATTCGCGCAGGCCTCGGTGTTTTGCACGTAGTCACCGATGAAGGCGATCGGCCACTTGTCCGACGCTGTCTTGACGTCAAATCGCGCGATCGAATCGAACAGCCCGAACTTCGACGCAAACTGAGCGTTGGTGACCGTGGTCACACCGGTCGGGTAGGACGTCCCGCCGACCGTCACCTCGTTCGTGGCCGTCGTCGTAATGATCGAGTTTTGAACCGTGTTGCCGGTTCCAAGCGGCAGCAGCCCGGTAAGCGGCGTCTGCGGGTTCTTCGCACTCGCCTTCGCCAGCGCGAGCGCGATGGGGTCGGCATTGTGGTAGTTGTAAAAGCCTGTATAGGCTCCGAACTTCAGCCAAGACGCCAACTGCCACTGCGTCTGTATCTGTCCGCCGTATACGACGCTCGACTTGAGGCTCTGATCGGTCAGGGACACTCCGGCGACCTGCGTGAAGGGCAGTTCAAAACCCACAAACGCGATTTTTTTCAGCAGGGGCGTCGAGTTCAGATTGAAGGCCAGAGTTTCCGCAACCCCTTCCGGATTGAGGTCCTTGTCCCAGGTGAGTTCCGTGTTGTACCAGGGATAGGCAAATTTTCCGCCAATCAGCGTCAAAGAGCTGAATTGGTGGGGCGTGTAATCCACGAAAGCCTTGTCGATCGCGATCGCCTTGCGTGTATAGAAGTCACCCACGGTTTGATTGGTACTGGTGGGATCGTTGATGTCTCCGGATGCGAGTGAAAAACCTCCGGCAAAATCTTCATTGAGTTTCGCATTGACGTTGAACCGCAGACGAAACCTTTCTCGATTCTGGTCCAGGGACTCGTTGGACGGCCCCCCGAAGAACGGCTCGTCGCGCAAGCGAAGGTCGCCACTGAACGCAAAAGGCCCAAAATCCTTCAGCCTGTCTTCGATGTTGCCGACGCGCGTGGACCAATCCTGAGGCACCTGAGCCTGGACCGCCTGCGCCGAAGACGCGGTGGAAACAACCGCATCGGCGCCGGGGGGCGCCGCGGATGGATCGGCGTCCGGAGAGATGCCAAGCTTGGCTTCCAGGCCCGCGATGCGAGCCAGTTCGTCCTTCAAAGCCGCGCGCTCGGCATCCAGTTGCTGGCTGTGCTCGGCGAACTGCTTTGCCTGGAGGTCGACTGCTTCCTTCAACTCCTTCAACTCGAGGGCAACCGGCGAGCTGGGATCAACTGCAGCAGCGGGCGCACCCGTCTTGGCCGCATCGTTTGCGTTTGCGGCCGAGTTCGAGCCTGTCACAGCGGCATCGGCCGACGATGTATCCCCGCTGCGAGCAAGGGCGATCGTCGCTGATCCTGCCAGTCCCAGACCCAGAACCGCCGTAATTAAAATTCGTTTCGATTTCAGCCTTAAATGGTTCGACATTGAGATCTCCTAGGATCTTTTGGCCTCACGCCAAAATGAGAGTGTTCGTTACTTGCCAGCGGGTTTACTGCGACGGGATGCTAATTGCGGCTACGACAACACAAATCGGCGAGGGAGGTATGGTCCAATATCTGCGCGGTAGCGTTCCGTACCTCCAGCAAAACGCGAAATAGAGGACGGTGCTTTGGGTCGGTGCTCACTCGTCGGCGCAAGGACTCGGCGTCTTCAAACGGTGCCAGAGGGCCATCAATCCTGCGAAGAACTTCACCCAACGAGATTTTTTTCGCAGACCGCTTCAGCTGGTAGCCGCCATGAGCGCCACGGAGGCTGACCACAATGCGGGCACGCTTGAGGTCCAGAAGAATCGCTTCCAGAAATTTCTCCGGCAACTGTTCTTCCGCTGCGATGTCCTTGATCTTGACCACGCCCACAGGATGCTGCGCGAGCACCGTGAGTGCCTGCAAGGCGTACAGTCCTCTTTGAGAAAGTCGCATGGCGGTTTGTCTATCACCTACTAAACTGGCTAAGACTACCAACTTAGTAGACTATGTCAAGAAGAAAACATAGATACGAAGCCTTGGCGCAACGGACCTAAGCAGCGAGCCCGTCGCAGGGCTCCAGCACGGCATGCTTGTAATCCTTGAGATCTGGTCCGGATCATTGACGGACCGCTTGACCAGCGTAGTCCGTTACGCTTTCAGCATGCACGCGCAGGCACAACGCCGGGAGTCTCCGTTGCCGATGTAGACTGCCGCACAAGACCGGGTGTGCCAGGTTTGGATCGGCGCGCTCGGACTGCTGTGAGGGATTTGACTTGAACACGAAGACCCAGCCTGCATCCGTTTCCGCCGCGCGTCCTGGTGGACCGTGGATTTACGGGCCGTGGCTTGATCTCATCGTGGGTTGCGGCGCGTGGTCGGCTCCCCTGCTGGCTGGGGCCTTGTGGCTCACCCGGTCGCATACTCACGCCTGGGTTGTGGGCTTCTATCTGCTGGCTCTCGCCTTCAACTATCCGCACTTCATGGCTACGGTTTACCGCGCCTACCACACGCGCGCAGATTTCGAGAAATACAAAATCTTCACGCTGCACATCACTCTGTTGCTGGTGTTGACCGGTATCCTGCTGCATGCGTCCTATCGGCTGTTCCCCTGGGTTTTCACGCTCTACATCTGCTGGAGCCCGTGGCATTACACCGGCCAAAACTACGGATTGATGATGATGTTCGCCCGCCGCAGTGGAGCAGAGGCCACGCGCGGCGAACGGCGCTTGGTTCGCGCAGCGTTCGTCGCGTCTTACCTGATGCTGCTCGCAAGTTTTGAAACAGGGGGCTCGAGTGACCCTTTGATTCTTTCGCTCGGACTGGCCTCGAAATACACTTTGCCGGCGCGTCTGGTCCTGGCCGTGGCGTTCGGAGTCTTCTTATTTTTTGGACTTCGGCAGCTGATCCAGCGCAGCGGCGTACGGGCGCTGGTGGCACCACTGACCCTGGCCCTCACCCAATTTATCTGGTTCGTGGTGCCCACGCTGCTCGAGTTACACGCGCAATATCAGATCCCGCAAACGCGCTACAGCAGCGGAATCCTGGCGGTGCTGCACTCGGCGCAGTACATATGGATCACTAGCTACTATCAGCAGCGCGAAGCTCGTGCTGCGGGCCAGGTGGGCTGGCGGATGACCCGTTACTTCCTGACGCTCGTCGCCGGCGGCATCGCCCTTTTCATTCCCGGCCCATGGATCGTCAGTCGCCTCCTCCATTTCGACTTCACCACGAGCTTCCTGATTTTCACTGCCGTAGTGAACATCCACCATTTCATTCTGGATGGCGCCCTGTGGAAGCTGCGGGATTCGCGCATCTCATCTGTGTTGATTGATCGCGGCCCAAAGCCAGAGCCAAGCCCTAAGAAGATCGCGCCAGCCCCAACTGCTGCACGCGGATTGGGAAGCCGCGTGTTTTCATCGCCGGCGTTTCGCGTTTCGCTTGTCGCTCTGCTGTTTCTGTGGGGCGGAATGGACCAGGTTCGATTCGCCTTAGGTACCCATGAAACGAGTCTTTCCGCACTCGTCGACGCGGCTCGCATGAATCCGTACGATAGCGCCGTGCAGGCTCGCATCGCTTCGGCGCAGACCCAGGCCGGGGACCGCAGCGCAGCTATCGATGCCCTGACGCGCGCTGTGGACATCAATCCCTACGATGCACGTGCACAGCAGGCTTGCGCCCGGGCGTTGCTTGAAGACGGCAGGTACCAGGACGCGTACGCGCGTTACGCGAAAATGCTCGAGCTTTTTCCGCGCGATCCAAATGCCCTGGTGAATTACGGGCTGCTGGCTGCGCGGCTCGGTAATCCCGATGAAGCAATGGATTCGTGGGAGAAAGCCGTAACCGTGGATCCTAATCAGCCGAACGCCCATTTGTACCTCGCGGCGGCCTTCGATCAGCGAGGCGAGCCTGCGGCCGCGGCTCGTCATTGGGAGGCTTTCCTACGGTTCGCCGCTGAGAATCCGGATGATCCTGCAGCGGGAATCGAGCAGCAAACCGCCGCCGCGATCCAATTGGCAGACGACGAATCGCGTGTTAACCGAAACGATGCCGCCCTCGCGGGATATCACTCGGCAATTTCCATGGCACAGCGCGCGAACGATGATGCGCGCGAAAGCCTGGCGCTCGCCCATCTCGCAGACCTGCAGGAAAAAACAGGGGACGTGAAATCCGCCGCTGATTCCTACCAGCGCGGTCTGGCGCTCGATGCCAAGTCGGCCGATCCGCGCGCCGAAGGACTGGACTGGTTTAACTACGGACAATTCCTGCGCCGGCACGGGTTGCCCGACGAGCTGGTCTACGCGTGCTTGTTGCACGCGGAGCAGTTGCTCGGGACTACCGGAGGCAAGGATCTTGAAACCGTAAAATCGATACGCCGCGAAGTTGAGGGACGGCTGGGGAACAGAACCGGTGCATCGCAAAGGGATTTGCCGGCCCTACTGGCGCGCGCAGGCGACCTGCCAACGCAATCTTTCTGATCAAGTTGACCTGGGCCCGCGGACACAGCTCGCGGCTGTATTCAGAGAAGGATGGAGGGTCCAAACAGAATGCCGCCCGCGCCCGGTCGACCGCGACGGCCTAGTTAATGTTCAGCTTCGATTGCGTACTGGGAAGATGTTCGTTGAGGTTCGGCAGGCATTCGACTTCGGTAATGTCAGTATCGTCCACCCGATCCCAATGCTTTGTGCTCGTCCACTCGCCTTCCCAGTTTTGCGGATCCAGCAGCGTGTACTTGATTTCAAGTTTTTTCCCGCCCTCAACCAGGCGGATGCGCTCGATGATGTGAAAATCGTCGCTCACCGGAACTCCGGTATCGATCCAGTGGCGATCAGGAATCATGCTGTTGGTATCAACCACGAGCGCGTCACCTTCCCAGTGTCCAACTGAATCGCCGTTGTAGGTCCGGACCACTACATCGGGATCGGTGTGTTTCCGGCCATCAATATAGATAAGCCGCAGAGCGTTCTCGAAACCGCTGACCATATAGATCACCGTCGGCGTCTGGATCATGGCAATCGGCCAGACACGCGTCATGATCATGGGCATACCGGCTGGAAAGCATTTACCGATGTCGTCGTGGAACGGGCGGCCTTCGGCGGTGGCTTTCTTGCCCGCGTCGAACAGGGCTTGAGCCGCGGGCTTGAACTTCGGATACGCCGGCCCGAACATAAACGAGCTGAAGCCCGAGCTCAGATCGACCATCCAAGTTCCCGTCAGATTGAACGGCGGCTTCGGGCGCGGTTTGGCGAGATTATCGGGCGCAAGCGCACCTTCCGGAAACGGGTCAGCCGGTTTTGCGTTTTGCTGGGCACGCGCGCCCGCGGCGACCGCTATGAGGCCAATCGCCACCAAGGCCGTTTGGGCCACGAACTTCGTTCTCACTCGGATCATTATGAAGTCCTCGCCATTTCGCGCTTCTGGCTTCAGCGTGTAGTTCAGGCCGATTGCAAACCACCTCAGGGCTTCGCAGGGGCAGGAGCAGGAGACGGGTAACCGGCCGTGTCGGTAAAAATCTGTCCATCAGCCAGTTTGACCGAAATGAATCGGCCGCCCTTTTCACCACTTCGCAAGGGATGCACGAGAATCGTTACCTGATCGCCAGGCTTGAGCGTGGTCGACCTCCAGCCCGATCGAGCCATATTGTTGGGACTGTTACACTCCACGCCCCATTTGTCGGTGCCGCCTGATGAGTTCGGCACTTCGATCTCGATCCAACTGTGTGGATTCGTCCAGCCAAAGCTGACGATAGTGCCAACGAGCTCGACCTGCTTGTCGCGGTCAAACATCGCGCCGGAGTGGTGCGCGAATGCCGTCCCGGCGAGCGCGAGCAGCATTGCGCTCACGCAGCCCAGTCTCACAATCTTCATCTTCTGGCTTCCGAAAGATGACATTTTGCTCACCTCAATTTAACGTCAGCCGAGCTGCGCACGTCGATGAGAAACCTCAACATCACGCTGGCAACCGAGACCCAACCCCGGCAAATTATGCTCCAATGCGCAGCCTTCCCGCAATGAGATCGTGGGCTCACTAGGAATTTCGCTCTGAGATCACCGAAAGCGTATGATGCCGGGGCAAACGGTCCAACGATTTACTCAGGGGGAGCATGGAGCGCAAGCAAAACAGCGCCGGATTCGTTCTCGGCATCCTTTTCGCCATCAACCTTCTGAACTTTTTCGACCGTCAGCTCATGGGTGTGGTTGCCGAGCCCATCCGCAAGCAATGGGCTCTCACCGATTCGCAGATTGGTTGGCTTGGGACCGCTTTCACTCTGCTCTACGCGATGGTGGGAGTGCCGCTCGGGAGGCTCTCGGACCGCTCGAAGCGCTCGAAGTTACTGGGCCTGGGAGTTGGATTGTGGAGCCTGCTGACAGCTGCTTCGGGCTTTGCTTGGAATTTTGCTTCCCTTTTCCTCGCCCGGTTGGGAGTGGGAGTAGGTGAAGCAAGCTGTGCGCCAGCGGCGAATTCCCTGATCGGCGACCTGTATCCTCCCGCCCGGCGAGCGTTCGCGATCTCCATCTTCATGGCGGGTTTGCCCGTTGGGGCCTTTTGCGGCAACTACATCGGCGGAGCGATTGCGGCTGAATATGGCTGGCGCAGCGCGTTTTTCCTGGCTTGTGTCCCGGGTTTGGTCCTGGCGCCTGTCGCGTTTCTGATGCCTGAAACAAAGCGGGGGGCGGCCGAGACTTCGCCGGGCGCAGCGCGCGTGCACCAGGGGTCCCCCTACTGGCGAGTGCTGAAAATCCCGACAATGGTCTGGATCATCGTGTCGGGCGCGCTTTTCAACTTCAACTCGTACGCGATAAACCTTTTCATGCCCTCATTTCTCATCCGGTATCACGGTCTGAATTTGAAAGACGCCAACCTCATCGCGGGTTTGACGCTGGGAGCGGTCGGCGTGCCCGGTCTGCTAGTCGGTGGATGGACGGTTGATCACTTTCGCAAGGTCAGATGGGACGGACGCCTGCTGACGCCCGCGATAGCCGTGGCGATTTCTGCGCCTTGCCTGTTCTTTGCGCTGAAGCTTCGTTCCGGAGATCTGGGCGTGTTCGTGGCCCTTGCGAGCATCGGATCGATGCTGGGCTACGTGTACTATTCCGGGGTATACGCCGCGGTTCAGGATGTGGTCGAGCCAAGCCTGCGAGGGACAGCTATGGCGCTATATTTCTTTGCGATGTATCTGCTGGGCGGAAGCTTTGGGCCCGTACTGACGGGAAAGTTGAGTGACTATTTTGCACGGCGTGCCATGACCGCTGCCGGAGCAAATGTCATGACCGAGCCATTGCGAGCGGTTGGCTTGCACAGCGCCATGTACGTGATTCCCCTGTGTAGCATGGCTCTGGCGGCTGTGCTTTTCGCTGCTTGCTTCACTGTCGAAGCAGATATGCGCGCGCTCGAGCGATGGATGGATGAGCCTGCGTCCGGTCTCCCGCTGCCACCAGAGCCCGCCGGACTCACCAGCGAGTGAGGCGAGCCCTCGCCGTCGACCGGATCGGACCGTACCCGCGGCCCACCCGGGAAGAGAGTTTCCTCAAGCACCCAAATGCCTACCCTCGAAGAGGAAGTTCAGGTCGCGCGCGGCTCACAGCCGCTAGCGAACCCAATCATTATCAATGAGTTGCCAGTGAATTGAGGGACTGACGGGTGGTATTGGAATTGCCATGCAAGGAGTAATGAGTCATTCCGCGGGCGTTATGCGGGATGGCTGGGGAACCATCTATCTGCTCAAATTGAGCGCAAAAGGGAGAATGCTATGAAAAAGTACGTGAAGCCCACCTTGGTCGGCCTTGGTTTGCTGCGGGATGTCACGCAGTTCAGTGGCTGCGGTAACGGGCCGCTGGTCAAGTCGGATATCTGCGTTTACTAAAGCAATCTGTTTAGGCTCCTGACGGCGGGGAATTCTCGAGTCGCAGTCGCGACAACTTCCCCGCTTTCTGGAGAAAAATCGATCTGCAGGTCTGCTCGGGGGCCGTTGCGCACGCGTGCGTCAAATGGACTCGCACGGACCGCGAACACTTCGCAGCCCGCGCCGTTTGGTCAGGACCGCAGCACCAGCCCGTCTGCGAGCACGACGCTGGTGCATCGCATGGTCTTCGCACCGCTCTTTGCCGCGCCACCGGTGCAGGTGATAACGTCGCCGGGCTTCACCGTTGTACTGGTCCAGCCGTTGTGTCTCAAGAAGTTCGGGCTGTTGATTTCCATGGCCCATTCCTGCACCTGACCTTTGTCATCCTTCACATCCAGGTAGACATAGGCATGGGGGTTGGTCCACTCGATCCGCGACACCACGCCTTTGTAGGTGCTGGGGTGTTCCATGTCGTACATCGAGACCGAGTGGTGTGCGTTCGCCGCAGGCGCTATCAGCAAGAGCATCATTCCTACAAGCCAAACTGCAGCCTTGATTCTCATTTCCATGGGCCTCCTGATTGCAAGTAATCGCAGACGCGCCGCGCGCCTCTGCGTTCTATTTCCTATGCGGGTTGGACAGTTGCCCGCAATTGTGATTCTTCTCCTCGCACGCGTGGTCCGGAATTTGCGCCTCACAACGCGAACGAAGACGCTGTGCTATTTGCTCTGAAGCAGGTCCTTGTAGTCCTTGTTGTTGTCTTCGCACACATATTCCTGGATTTGCCATTCCGGATGCAGCTTCATGCGGCTGCTCTGCTTCCAGGGAGCCGCAAAAACGTTGGGATCATCGATCGTGGCCTCGTAATCGAGTTCCTGGTAGGAGACCCGATGGTAGCGCTCGACAACATGATAGTCCGTCGTGTGCTTGTAGGAGCCGACGAAGGTCTTGTCGTTAAAACCCACAACGTCAACCACAAGAGTGTCCCCGTCCCAATGTCCTACGGAATTTCCCATGTACGTGGGGTCAAGATCGTCCGGGTGGGTGCGCCCATCGGTCGGGATGACGCGAAACAGGTGATAGGCCTCGTAGAGAATGACGACCAGACCGGGCTTCTGAATAATCTGCAGCGGATACGGCTGCATGGTCGCGGCCGGAACGCCGGGCGGTACGCAGGTGACTCCCTGGCCGAGATCGTTCGGGTCGGCGACGACCTTGTACTTCTCGGCGCCCGGTTTCAGTTTTATATTGTCCACAGGCCTGAGGCTGAAACCGGCGATATACACTCCGGAGAGGTCGGGATGGCCGTCTGCTGAACGCGGAACCGGCTGATTATGAGGATCCCCGCATGCTGCCGCAGCTTCGGGCGGCGCCGGCGCGGTACCGGCGACGGTAACTGTCACGGATTTCGTGTCGGCCCCGGCGCGGCCCTTGGCGGTGAACGTATAGGTGGTGGTCACCTTTGGGGAAACTTCATGGCTGCCGAGGGTTGAGACAATTCCCAGACAATTATCGAAGTAGGTGTCGTCCGCATTCACGGCATGCCAGTGCAACGTGGACGCGCCACCGGGCTGAATCGAGCTCGGGTCCGCACGAAGCTCAAGAATCTTTCCCGGCGGCCCCATCGGGAAGCCGCCAACGACGGGCCGGCCCGGTTCCGGTGTCGGCGCGGGCGCTTGACCTGGCGCCGGTTGCTGCGCGGTGGCGCAGGAAACGATCGCTGCGGCAAGCGCGATCACAGCACAAGCTCGATTCACAATTCGCATGCTGCGTACCCCCCTACCCTCTGGCTTTTTCCGGTCGCATGACCAAGGATCGCTACGACCTGAGCTGCACGCCGTTTGAAAGTTGAATGCTCGTGCCATGCATAAATTTCGAACCACTCTTGGCGGGCGCTCCGGTGCAAGTAATCGTGTCACCCGCGTTCACCGTTGTGCTGGTCCAGCCGTTGTGTCGTAGAAAATTGGGACTGTTGATTTCGATGGCCCACTCCTCGTCCAGACCTCTGTCGTTCTTTACGTGCATGTACATGAAGGTGTGGGGATTGGTCCACTCGACTTTCATCACCACGCCGGTCAGCGTAATCGGGTGAGCCATATCAAACATGGCGCCGGAATGATGCGCGCGTGACGGCGCAGCGAACGCAAACAGGAGGCATACGAAAAGGACGGCGGCACTCGTTCTCCTTGCGCGATTCCGCAACACGAGATTCGGTATCCTTACTCGATCCATCTTACTGCAGCGACCCCGCCCGCAATCCTAGCGGATGGCAATCTGCCGGCCGCCGCCCGGGATCGGCATAACCGGGGCATGATGCCATGAGCCCTGCACTCGGCAAGAATTATTTTCGAGCGAACCGGGGCTCGACGCAAACCGTCAGCTTCGAATCGGCATCCTTCGGCTAAAAGCTGTACTTTAGCGCGAATTGCATGATCCGCGGATCGTTGACGGTTTGGGCCAAAGCTCCCAATCCTGCGGTCGTCGCCGGCGTGGGTTGACCGAAAGTCGGCGCGACAAACGCTGTTTGCGGCGCATACAGATTCGGGTGATTCGGAAGGTTGAATACTTCCCAGCGAAATTCTACCTGCTGCCTTTCTCCGATCGGGAAAAGTCTCGACAGTCCGGTATTGACGATGATCGAGCCGGGACCGAACAGACTGTTGTTTCTCAGATCGCCGAATGTGTATGCGGCCGGAGCTGTAAATGCGCAGGGGTTTATCCAGAATTCCCGATTCCTGACCGTGGCAGGCGCGTTGCAGGTTGGATTGGCAGCCACCGGCCCGCCCCTGTAGGGGTTTCCCACGAGGTCGGGACGCTGTGTAAGTCCGTTGCCGCTGCCTGAAAAATCGAGGATCAAAATTGGAGAGAAATCCAGTCCCGATTGCACAATGCCAGAGATGGACACTCTCCAGTGACCCAGCAGGATCTCTTCCAGGTGATTCGAGAACTCGGGAGTCTCGGCCACGAGTGATTGATTGAAAATGTCGTGGGTGTCGGCACTCGGACAGTTGCCGCGATCCGCGTGACGGTCGTAGGGCACCTCTTCGGCAGCAAGGAAGAAACCGAGCGTGGTGGTGTAGTTGTCCGAGATGCAGTGGGACCATGTGAAATTGGTGGTTGAAGTGAAGTGATGGGCAAAATGGTGTTGAGCCGATAGCAGCAGGCCGTTGTAGTTTCCCGTCCCTCCTTCTTCGAGCAGAAGCGTTTCGCCGTAACAGGAAGTCGTTGCCGAACACAGCGAACCGTAATGCTGGAGCATGCGGTTCTCGCTCAATGTGAAAAGTCCCGGATTGCCCGGCGGACCCGGGAAGCCGGAACAGATGAAGGGCGGAAGCCCGGGCGGGCAGGGTCCGGAGGTACATGAGACACCTGAAGGCAGCGGGTAGCCGACCGGGCACGGGCCTTGCATCCCTGGATTGGCTTCATTGTTGCCCCAGAGGTGCCGCTGTTGATTTCCCAGGTAGGTTGCCGAGATCACCCAGCTCGATCCCAGCTGTTTTTCCACGCTAAGGTTGTACTGCATGACGTAGGTCGGTTTGATGGACTCTGGGTAGCTGAACACCAGGGAGCCCGGCAGATATGCGGCGTTGGCCGGCCCTGTACCGACAAACTGTGGGAAGGGATCCTCGCCCGTGTGGACGATGCTTTGCTGATCCGTAAAAGAGAAGTTCGCCCATGGATTTGTAAGGCACGTGGTCGTGCAGCCGTTTGCTGGCACAGTAACGGCGCCACCGTATGGCTCCTCAAATCCGAACTGATCGTAGGAGAAATTCGGAAAGTCATAGAAGATTCCGAATCCGGCCCGGATGGACATGCGTCCATCGCCCTTAGGATCCCAGGCGATTCCAAGCCGAGGGCTCCATTTGTCCAGCGAGTTTCTCGTTAGCTTGTTGCCGGAAGGTCCGCCCGGATCGCCCTGAAAGAGGTATCCGGCAGGCGCGTTCGGAAACTTGGTGCTGTGAACATCATTGATGATGTCGGGCAGTGAGATGCTAACGACCTGGCCGTTGGGGACCGAGTGGCCAAAAAATGGGTCCCACCGAATCCCGGCGGTAACCGTCAGTCTGCGGTTCAACTTCCAAGCGTCTTGCGCGAAGAGCGAAAAAACATTCTGGTGCTGGAGCGACGGTATGGGAGCGTCTTGTGCGAAACCGCTGGTGGCAGAGGTATAGCCCAACAAGTAGTCAGCAAGGCCCTGACTGGGGAGTTCCGCTCCGGTGCGGGAACCGTCAAAGGTGAACTGTCCCTGGTTCAGCAGGTAATTGTGAGCAAAGGCTCTCAGGTTGATGAAGTCGGCTCCAAACGATAGCTGGTGAGCACCGTGGGTCCATGCCAGATCATCTGAGAACTCCAGCGTGTCGTACGGCTGGATGCTGGGCGTCGACGCGGTAAAGCCCTGAAAGCCTCCGTTTACGTCGAATCCGGCCATATAGTTTGGAAAGAACTTGCCCACCTGCGGGCCCAATTGATAGATATTGATCGCAGACGGAGCCACGCCGGCAGCCGCATACAAATCATTCAGATCTACAGTCGAGTTCTCAACTGTAAGGTTGTAGCTTCTATTTCCGGTCGCGCGGATGCTGTTCACGACGTTCGGGGTTAGAAGGTAAGTATCCCCAAGAGTGAGGTTTTGCACGCGGTCGGCCTGGCCGTCGATTGCAGCGATGAGAAGGCCGCCCTCAGCTGGCGGCAAATTAGACTCGCCAGGCGGCTGGTTCCAGTTCGTGATGAAGTAACGCGCAAAGATCGTGTTTTTGTTGCTTTGCTGGAAGTCGACCCGAGCCAAACCTTGATTCTCGGTGAAGCTGCCCGGAGCCTGGTAACCGTACGTGCCGCATGGGCTCGAGGCCGGCGCCACGGGGAGATGACTCTCCAGTGCCAGGATGATGGGGCTAAACTCCGCTGGGTTGATCTGGTTAGGGCCGGCGCCTCCAGTCCCGTAGGGAGCGCCGAGGACGATCGTGTTGCCGGGAGTTCCGCTTCCGTTCCCGAGACAAGGCTGGAAGTTTCCGGCAAGCATTGCCGCGGTCGGGAGCGTCGTCGTCGCCGGGTTCGTAGAGCGCTGAATGGTATCCTGCCAGCCCAGGAAGAAAAACAGCTTGTCCTTCTTGACCGGCCCGCCAACCGTGCCTCCGAACTGGTTGCGCTTCAGATTGTCCTGGAAGTACGGAGAGACGTCTCCGGCAAAAGCGGTGTTCTTCGCGTCGAACATATCATTTCGCAAATATTCGAAAACATCGCCGTGAAACTGGTTCGTGCCGGATTTGGTGATTACGTTGACCGCGCCAGAAGGGTGCGTACCGTACTGGGCGGGCAAAGAGCTGGTTTCTACCTTGAATTCTTCAATGGTGTCCGGGAACGGGAGCGGGAGATTCTGATTGCTCAGTGGATCGTTGTGAGTGCCGCCGTCCAGCCAATAGGCCACACTGCCCTGCGCGCCACCCGCTATCGAAGGAACGGCGGAGGATGGATAGGAGGCCCGAAAGGCCCTACCTTCGGAGACGGCGCCTGAAAGGTAAAGCAAATCGGTGAGCTGGCGCCCGTTGAGCGGAAGATCCTGCACCTGCTGCGGCGCGATCACCTCGCCGACGCCAGTGCTGGTGGTATCAACCGCCGCGGCGTCCGCCTGCACCGAAACCTCCTGGGTTACGGCGCCGACTGTCAGGGATACATCGATCGTCGGATTTACGCCGACCTGCAGCTCAATGCCGGTCTGAACGTACTTGCTGAAGCCCGCCTTGGTGATCTCCAGTCGATACGTGCCGACTGACAAGTCGGGCAGGGAGTAGCTTCCGTCCGACCCGCTGTTCGCAGTCCGCACCGCGCCCGTAGCAATCTCGACCAGCTTGACCTCGGCGCCGGCGACAGCCGCGCCGCTAGGGTCTTGTATGGTGCCTCTGATCTGGGAAGTCGAGATTGTTTGCGCTGCAAGGACCGCGGAGAAAACCGAAAAACAGATACAAAGGCCGAGGATCGACTTGATTCTCATGTACCCCCCCTGAGAGATCGGTTCCTCTAGTGCTTTACTACTCTTGGCCGGGTTATTGCGCGAGCATATAGCAGAACGGTTTGGCGGTGTCAATCAAGGAAGTGCAGTCTGAAAATCGACATTCAGGCTTCCAGATAGTGGGAAGACAAAGTTGTGACTTGGCGCGCCCTGGGTCAGACCACGGTGGGTAGAACAGTTGACACGACCAGACTTGAGCGGGTATGGCGGGAAACGATTGGTAGTGGCCGCAGGTGGGGGCGATGTGACCCGAGCTACCAGTACGCGATCCATCGTCCCGCGGCAATGACGCCCACCCAGGCGATGAGTGAAACCAGGGCTGCGACCTTGGCGCCGATCGGCGCACGCGGTGCGTCGTCCCATTTTGCGATGTTTCGGAATGCCGTGTTTTCGAAGATCAGAGCGTTTAGTCCGGCGAGCACAATCAGAAGCATCTTCAAGCGGAACGCGCCGTTTTCATACATCTTCGACGCTTCGGACGCAAACATGAGGCTTCCACTAATAAACATCACCGCGAATCCAGTCCAGGTCCATCGAATCAGCTTGTGGTGCAATTCGGAAACCCGCTGGTTGGTGAGAATGAGCCCGAGAAGGCGCAAGTCCAGAACGCCGGTGGTTCCGACTAGCAGGATAATGCCCCAGATGTGTACCGTCTCGATCAGAGGAAAAAGCCACAGCGACTCGGAGACCTGAACGCCAAGAGACGTGTGCTGTAGCCATCTGCAAAACTCATAGAGGTACATCATTGGTCCGTAATCCTCTCCCTATTCCGATACGGTTCGCCACTGACTTCCGTGGATACTGCGCCCAAACTTTCCCGGACCGAGCGAACCCGGTTCCCGGGGGTTTCAGAAAGTCCGACTACATTAGGTTCGACTCCACAGCTTGTCAAGAGTCGTCCACGCACCGTGCGATGATACATCGCAAGCCAAGGCAGCCCAAGCCTGGCGATGGAATCGTCGTGGTATCATTCGTCGCCGCAGGGGGAAACCGATGGAGTCGCGGCTGGCGGGGATGGGCGCCACTACCGGCGCGCATAATTTGGGTCCAGACCGGGGGGCAAGCAGGTGAAGAAACTCGCTATCCTGTTCGCATTTGCGGCATGTTTAGCCGCGCAGGAGCTTGATCAGTCAAAATTGTTGAAGCAGCCGACTGATACGTGGCCGATGTACAACGGGGATTATTCAGGACGGCGGTACAGTCCGCTCACGCAAATCAACAACCTCAATGTAAAGTCGCTCGGGCTGACCTGGGCCTATCAGACACACGCGCAAACCGCGGTTTACTCGACTCCGCTCGAAGTGAACGGAATCCTTTACTTCACTCTGCCAAACGATTTATTCGCGATCGATGCACGCACCGGCCGGCAAATTTGGCACATCAATCGTCCCGCCCAGGGTGGATTACCGGGTGCCGGGCACCGCGGGTTTGCGATGTACAAGGACAAGCTTTACTTCGCTTCGCCCGACGCGCAATTGATTTGCCTGGATGCGCGCAACGGAAAAATAATTTGGCAGATCCAGATGGCCGACCCGGCGCTCAAGGCGTTCGGAAGCGCGCCGCCGCTGGTCGTGGGCAATCACCTGATTGTGGGAATCTCGGGCGATATCGCTGACCTCCCGGGGTGGATCGAGTCCAGGAATCCGGAAACGGGAAAACTGCAATGGCACTGGGACAGCGAACCCAAGCAGGGCGAGCCCGGTTGGGAAACCTGGCCGCATGACACCGACGTGATCACGCGCGGCGGTGGCATGACCTGGCTGACTGGCACATATGATCCGGACCTGAATCTTGTCTATTGGGGCACCGGAAACCCGCACCCGGTCGAGGCCGGCGACGCAAGGCCCGGTTCGAATCTTTACACCTGCGCGATTGTGGCGCTCGACGCGGATACCGGAAAGCTAGCCTGGTATTACCAGATTTCGCCGCACGACACCCACGACTGGGATGCGATTCAGACTCCTATTTTGTTCGACGCCAATTTTCAGGGGAAGCCGCGCAAAATGCTGGCACAGGTCAGCCGGAACGGAATTTTTGCTGTGCTCGATCGCGCGACTGGAAAATCCCTGCTGACCAAGCCGTACCTGGACATCGACTGGATGCAGGGACTCGATGAACGCGGTCAGCCGATTCCCAAGAAAGAAACGGAACCGCAACTTGACGGCGCGCTCGCAAAACCCGGCGCGGCGGGCGGGACGAACTGGAACCCCTCAAGCTTCGATCCGACCACTGGTCTGTTTTTCGCGCAGGCGCGCGACAGCATCGGCGTGTACTACGTGACAATGCCTGGCAAGAATGCCGAAGGCTGGGGCGGGCGGGATTTTGTTCTCCACTCGAAGTCTATTCTGTATGCCATTGACTACCAAACGGGAAAGGTTCGTTGGACGCGCGACATGACCGGCGGCCGCGGCGGATTCGCCGGAACGCTTACGACCGCCGGACACCTGCTGTTCACGGCGGATGACTCTGGGATGCTGATGGCCCTTGACCCCGCGACGGGCAAGACACTGTGGCACACCTACGGCGGTGGCGGATCGACGACCGCTCCCATGACCTATGAACTGGACGGCCGGCAATACGTGATCATTCCTTCAGACGGAGTGGTATATGCCTGGGCGCTGCCCGCACGTTGAGGTAGCCTTGACCACCTGCTCAGCTCGCATGCGATTGAACGCGTGACCAATTCCTGCCGCACCTTTGCTATCATTATATTTGCGAGTCGTCGCACCGAACGGGTTTTGCGAAACACCGTAGTTGCATCTAAGCCAAGGGGACGTCAACCATATGAAATCGACTGAAAACGGAAGTATCTCGCGCCGCGATCGGTGTATCGCAACGGGCCGCATGTGGATCGTCGCGGGCCTCATCGTTGCGATGGGCGCCTGCCTGGGCGGATTGATTCGATCCGCGCGTGCTGCGAGCCCGGCCCCGCCCTCGAAGACCATATGGGATGGTGTCTATACCGATGATCAGGCCGCACGCGGGAAGGCCCAGTATACCACCAGCTGCAGCAGCTGCCACATGGACGATCTGAGCGGCAGCGGCCAGGCGCTTCCCCTGGCGGGCGATGCGTTCACCGATGTTTGGGAGGGGCAGACAGTAGCAGATCTGCTTGGACTGGTTCAGGGAACTATGCCGCAGGACAAGCCGGGAAGCCTGACCCCCGAGGCGGCTCTCGACGTGATTACCTACATACTTCAGTACAACAAATACCCTAGTGGAAAAGAGGAACTCAAGAACGACCCGGACGCGCTGAAAAACATCCTGATCACCAAGAAAGCTCCGCCGAAGTCACAGTAAGAAAGAAGATTCGCGAACGCGCCCACGCGGCGGCTTCAGCTAGCGGGCTGAAAACGCGAGCAGCACGTTGCCCGGCATACCGCCCCCGACGTTGGCATACCCCGATCCGACGTAGAGCATTCCGCCGGCCACCGTCGGGCCCGGTCCGCCCATCGAGCCGCCCTTGGCCGCAACGCCGTTGACTGCTGTGAATGGCTGGGCGGTATCGAATTGCCAGAGTAGCTTGCCGTCATCAGTCGATAGAGCGCGTAGGATGCCGTCCCAGCCACCGGTAAACACGGCACCGGGAATTCCCGTAACGGCAGCGGATTGGCCGAATCGCAGGCCCGCCTTGGTCCTGTTTTCGCCGTTCACCGTAGGCTGGCCAAGATTGGTGAGTGATTCAAGTTGGGTCGTCCACGCACGCTTGCCGGTCGCCAGATCGACGGCGACGAAATTCCCGTCCTCGAGCGCCAGGTAGATGCGCTTTGAATCCGCACTCCCTCCGAATGCAATTTCGCCATTATTCGGCGCGGGTTTCTCGGAGACATTCAGCCTCCAGACAACAGCTCCCTTGCGATCTGGGTCAAGCGCAATGACGTCTCCGCTTTTTGGCGTAGCAAGCAACAGCCGCCTGCCGGCGGGGCCGCCGACCAGAACCGGAGAGGACCCGAAATCGTAATCCACTCCCAGGTCCTTCGGGCAGTTGTCGGTTGGCACCGGGACGCAGCCGACCATCCAGGAATCCCCCTTCACTGCCTGGAAGGACCACAGGATATTGCCTGTCTGCAGGTCGAGCGCGACGACGGCATCGGAATTTTTTGCGGCCGGCTCAGTGTAGGCGTCGCCTGTTCCGACATACAGAGCATGCAGCTTCGCATCGATCGTCGGAGAGTTCCACACGGCGCCGCCGGCCGGAGCCATCAGCTGAACTCCGGCGGTGTTCTTGCGCACCGGCTGGGGCTTTTCCGGTATCACGTAGGTTCGCCAGATTTGCCGGCCCGTTGAGGCATCCAGTGCCGCCACGCTGCCCCGGAATGTACAGCAGGGATAGGTTGCAGCCGCACTGAAAGCTTCTTCGGTAGCCGCTATGGGGACATACACTCGCCCGGCATAGACCGACGGCGCTCCGGTGATGCGCGCGGTGTAATGGTCAGACAGGTTCTGGGCCCATAGTTGATTTCCTGTGGCCGCATCGACGGCGTAGGCATTCGCGCGCATGTCTCCGAAATACACAGCGTACTTGGCCGTGCCCGTTCCCTTGACGAGCGCAACGCTGGGAGCTGTGCGCACGCCTGATTTCGCGTGGAAAGACCAATAGACGCAGCCCGTCGCTGCATCAAGCGAATAGACATAACCGATGTCGCTGCCGATGTAGAGCCGTCCGCCAGCCACCGTCGGTTGTCCGAAAACCGTATCTCCGTTCGGAAATCCGAAAGCCCATTTCAGCTTCAGTTCGGAAACGTCTACGGCCGTGAGACCTGCATTCTTGGCCGTTGCGAAACGTGTGTTGCCCTGGTCGGGGCTCCACCCGTTCCAGGCCGCTCCGGCGGCAGGGTCTGCAAGGGGCGGGTTTGTCGGGCAGTGATTGGACATCGATTCGGCGCTGCCGGAGTGGCTGGCGTCGAGCGGACGGCCACCCAGATATTCTGCGATGAGTCGCTTCTGGTCCGCAGTGAGTTTCTGGGCGGGCAGAGCCATCGTCCCGGTCGTGACAGCCGCATATACCGATTCAGGAGTGAACTCCATCAGGGTTTTCAGGTCGGGAGCGCGATCGATGCGATTCGGACCGGCATGGCAGGATGCGCAATTCTGGTTGAACAGCGTCTGTCCGGGAGAGGTGGGAAGGGGCGAGGGACTTTGTGCGTGAGCAAGTCCCAGGATTGCCGAGAACAGAATCACGCCACAAACGGTCCACAGCCCGGCGGGTGCGAGAACACTTTTCATGGCCAGAAGCCTCCGCGAACACGTCCCCATCGTTCGACGGAGCAGATCATAGTTGATTCTGCGGGGTCTTTCCAATCCTCCAGGTGTGTTGTTTCGCGGTGCGAGTATGCAGGATTCTACTTTTTTCCGTAAAACTGCTTTGAGACGGTCAGTTCCTTCGAGGTGATAAATTCGAGCAGTGCGGGAACGCCCTTTCTTGTTTGTTCGATTCCCCGGCGGATGGCAGGAACGATTTCAGCAGGTTCGGTGACACGCTCACCATAACCGCCAAATGCGCGGGCCATCGCGGCGTAGTCTCCGGAAATGTCGGTCGAACGATATTTCTCCGTCGATACGGGCATGATCGGCAGTTCCATCGCCATGCTGAAATTGTTGAGCAGCACCGAGAGTATGGGAATGCGCTCGCGGACCGCGGTTTCGAAATCCATGCCGGTGAAACCGATCGCGGCATCGCCCCATACATTGACACAGAGCTTTTCCGGGCGCGCGAGCTTCGCGCCCATGGCGAGACCTAGACCGTATCCGAGCTGAGTTGTCTTTCCCCAGCCGAGATAGCTGAGTGGCTCGGTCGAGACCCAAAACGGCGCGAGCTGATCGCGCGGGCTGCCCGCATCGTGGGTGATGATCGTGTTCGCAACGTCTACGGTGTGCTGCAAATCCCAGAGCACCCGGTACGGTGAAATTGGCGATTCCCCCGACGTCAATTTCGGCATCCACTCCTCGAGCCAGGCCTTGCGCACGGCGGCGATTTCATCGCTCACGGGGGAAACTCGCGGCTTCTGGATCAATCGCTCGACCTCTGCCGAGAGCCCCTCGAGAGTCAGCTGCGCGTCGCCGATCAATCCGATTTCGCAGCGAACATCCTTGTTCAGATGATTCGGATCAAGAGTGGCATGAATGAACTTTTTTCCCGCAGGCATGGCGATGCCGAACGAAGTTTCAGTGAAGCTGCAACCTGCGCCAAGAATCCAATCCGCTTTCTCAAGAAAATGAGGAACGGCACTCGGAAACGCGAGACCTCCCGATCCAAGGGATAACGGGTGGTTCTCGGGAAACGCACTCTTGCCCTGCAGGCTGGTGGCGACGGGGGCGGCCAGCAATTCGGCGAGGCGTTTGAGCGGCGCCCATGCGCGCGCGTAGTGAATTCCCTGCCCCGCGTAGATCACAGGGTGTTTCGCTTCCACTAGCGCCGCGGCAGCCCGGCGCACATCGGCGATGTCCGGCCCATAACGTCCGAAGCTAACGGGCTCGTAGACCAGGGGTCCGGGAATTTCCTCGGAAAAGAGGTCGACTGGAATCTCGACCAGCGCCGGTCCCCCGCGTCCGTTTCGCAGGCGGGAAAACGCCCGCCTGAAAATGTTACCAAGCTCGCCCGGCGATGTGACTGGCTCCGCTGATTTCGTGATCGAGCGCATGCTCGCGACGGAATTGAAATTCGGATCGATATTTGCGAGGCGACGGGCATAACCCATCGGCAATACGAGTATGGGAACCGATTCGCTATAGGCCTGCGCGACGCCACCAAAGGCATTCTCCGAGCCCGGGCCGTGCTGCATCGCAAAGACGCCAATCTTTCGCGCGCTCGTGACCCGCGACAGGGCGTCGGCCATGTGCAGCCCGACGCGTTCCTGGCGCACGATCACCGGGCGGATGCCCGCGCACGCCGCCGCTTCCAGTACGTGGTTCACTGGATAACCGAAAATGATCTCCACGCCCTCGCGCTTGAGAATCTCAGCAATCGCTTCGCCAACCTTCATCAATAGCTCCCGGAGAAACTATATACTCGATTCGCGTGGCGCGTATAATCCGGTCGCACGCGGCACGGCCGATGAAACTGCCAACAAACGTGTGAGGATACCCGTTAAAATGGCCGCGGCGAAAGGCATTTCATTGAACTTCCACTCGCACGAGTGCGCCAACGACTGCTGGCGCAGAGATTTCAGGCGATGACTCGACAGGAACGCAGAGTTGCTTCTCCACGCGTAGTCAATATCGGCGATCTCCGCCGGTTAGCCGAACTCCGGCTGCCGCGCGCCGTTTTTGACTACGTGGATGGCGGAGCCCAGGGCGAAGTTACTCTGCGGGAAAACACGCGCGCGTTCGAGGACGTGACGTTTCGCCCGCGCAATGCTGTTGCCGTGAGCGGCTGTAACCTTCGCACCAAAGTGCTCGGCTCGGAGCTTTCGATGCCCGTGCTGCTCGCGCCGATCGGATTCAGCCGAATGCTATTCCCCCAAGGGGAGGTCACTGCCGCCCGCGCCGCCGGAAAGGCGGATATCGGGTTCACACTGACGACGATCTCGGGTTCCCCTCTTGAAAAGGTTGGCGAAGCGACCCAGGGTCCGCGCTGGTACCAGCTCTACCTGGTCGGAGGGCGTGAATGCGCCGAGGCGGCGCTTGAGCGAGCCAAGAAGGCCGGGTTCACGGTGCTCGCCATGACCATCGACACGGGAACCTTCGGAATGCGCGAGAGGGACGTTCGCAATGGCGCGGGAGTGCTTCTGGGTAGCAACCGTCTCGCGAAGATGCGCTTCCTGCCACAGCTACTGGCCCATCCCGGATGGCTCGCCGGTTTTCTGCGAGATGGAGGCATGCTCGAGCTCCCCAACGTGATTGTGCCCGGGCGGGGCCCGATGCCTTTGGCCGAAACGCAGGCGAGCCTGGCTCGCTCGGTCGTTACCTGGGACGACTTGAAATGGCTTCGCAAGGCATGGCCCGGACCGATTGTGGTCAAGGGCGTGCTGATTGGCGATGACGCTAGGCGCGCGCTCGATGAAGGCGCAGCGGGCGTGGTCGTCTCAAATCACGGCGGCCGGCAGCTTGACGGCGTTGCCGCCTCCCTGCGCGCCTTGCCGGAAATCGTAAAGGCTGTGGGCGGCCGCGCAGAGATCCTGATGGACGGCGGCATTCGGCGCGGCAGCGACATTGTGAAAGCGATTTGCCTGGGGGCGCGAGCGGTCCTCGTAGGCCGAGCATACGCGTACGGACTGGGCGCGGCAGGCGAGGCTGGCGTCGCCCGAGCGCTTGAGATCCTGCGGACAGACCTGGTCAGTACAATGGCACTTCTGGGCTGTGAGTCGATCGCAGGACTCAACAGGTCGTATGTGGATGTTCCCGCAAGTTGGGCAACGCTGCCCGCAGAATCGCGCGCTTTGGCGTAAGCGGTGCGCGTCGCGCGAATCTGTTAGTCGGAAGCGCCAAAAAGCAGACGCGGCTCGACCATTTTACCGGGGTTCATGCGGTTGTCCGGATCGAAAGCCTGCTTGATCGCGCGCATGGCGTCGAGTCCCCCACCGTGCTCTTCGCGGAGGTACTGTATTCTGCCCGTGCCGATTCCATGCTCGCCGGTGCATGTTCCGCCCATCTCCAGCGCGCGGCGGATGATTTTTTCCTCGACCCTGCGCGCCTCGGCGAGCTCGGCAGGATTTCCCGGATCCAGGATGAAGGACATGTGAAAGTTGCCGTCCCCGACGTGCCCCACCACCGGAGCCGGAAACGGAGCACTGGCCACGTCCTTTTTTGACTCCACGATGCAGTCCGCCAAGCGAGAAATAGGAACGCAGATGTCGGTCGTGAACATTTTCCCGCCGCGCCGTATGGCCACATTGGCGAAGTAGGCCTCGTGTCTCATTTTCCAGAGTGCTTCGCGCTCCTCCGGTGAAGTAAACGATCGAAACCCGTGCCCCCGGTGCTCTTCGGCGATTTTCCGGACCGTATCGGCCTGATCGTTGACGTTGCGGTCGCTGTCGCCGTGGAATTCGAAGAACAGGGTCGGCGCCACGGGAAACGTTGTTTTGGAATACCTGTTGCAGGCGTCGACCTGAGCCTCGTCCATCAGCTCCATGCGAGCCACGCCGACGCCGAGCTGAATGGTCTCGATGGCCGTCTCGACGGCGTCGCGGATACTTTCAAACGTACAGCTCGCCGCACCCACGAATTCCGGCAGCGGATGAAGGCGCAGGGTCACTTCCACGATCACACCGAGCGTGCCTTCGGCACCGACGAAAAGATGGGTGAGATCATAGCCGGCCGCGGACTTGCGCGCGCGTGAACCGGTCTTGATGATCCTGCCGTCGGCCAGAACGACGGTCAGTCCCATGACGTTCTCGCGCATCGTGCCGTAGCGCACGGCCGTCGTGCCGGAAGCTCGCGTGGACGTCATTCCGCCGATCGTGGCGTCGGCACCCGGATCAATGAAGAAGGTGAAGCCGGTGTTTGCGAGCGCTTTCACAAACTGCTTGCGGGGAATCCCGGCTTCAACGGTGGCCTGCAGATCCTCCGGACTGATGCGGATCACCTTGTTCATTTCGCGCATATCGATGGTGATGCCGCCATGAATCGCGTTCACCTGCGCTTCCATCGACGTGCCAGCGCCGAACGGGATCACCGGGACCTGATGCCTTGCGCTGATCTTCATGATCTCGCTGACTTCAGCGACTGACACCGGAAAACAGACAGCATCGGGCAGCCCGGCCGGGTGGTAGGACTCCCCGTGGCTGTGATGTTCGCGAACGACCTCGGCCGTAGTGACGCGCTGGTCCAGAAGGGATTTCAAATCGCGAATGGCCGCTTGCATTCGCTCATGATCGGGTCGAGCCAAATCTGCACTTGCCATAATGGCGCCTTTCTTCCCTAAGGGCGAATCGTCACGTCGTAGTGCAGGACCGCGCCGTTGCTATCGAGCACGGGATCGATGCGCAGCACTTGAAATGTGCGGTCCTTCAAATCGACAACGGTACGGCCCAAAATGTCGTGTGTCTCGCGCTCAAGCTCAGGCGTCGGCCTGGTCGCGCGCTTCTGGGGCGAGAGTGCAGCAGCGTCAAGCCGGTAGATGCGCGTCTGGTTCGCCGAATCCTCGGAAACCAACTGAACGCTCGCGCTCTCGCCTGCGCCGGATTGCGGGCGGTCATGAAACCAGCTTCTCGGCGTCGCCAGCACGAAAATGACGATCGCTACAACCAGCACGTCATAGGGCCAGCTACCGCGGTCGAAGGACCAGAAAATCGTGCGGACGACGGCTCGCCAGAAGGATCGCATTTAGGCGTGTGTGCCGGTGCCGTTCACTACCAAACCGTCGCGCATATGCAGCACGCGGTCCCCGTATGTCGCCGCCTC
>Ga0209008_1000014_pt1 | contig 131693 bp, 132 predicted proteins | sample JacPin_JW_Ref_O3_FD_187963 | JGI IMG/M metagenome (GOLD analysis project Ga0209008, IMG submission 187963) | Forest soil microbial communities from Algoma, Ontario, Canada - Jack Pine, Ontario site 1_JW_Ref_O3 (SPAdes) (version 2) | ecosystem: Environmental > Terrestrial > Soil > Boreal... | reverse complement strand
TCCCGCGAAGAAAGAGACTGAGGCAAGCTCTCTTTCCCTACTTACCTATTCAGTGTTGGGAAAGAAAATTGTGTCGCTGAGAACTGAAAATAATTTCGCCCTGAGGTCTGCCAGCTCTGGCATCGTCCCGTCGCTATGTGCGCCTTACTACGGTTCGGCACTTTCGCCTGTGGACGCGACAGTTCAACTGTCGCGTCTTGTTGACGAGGGCGGGCGCGACCCCACGAACTTTTTGGGCGGCTGAAAGCCGAAAAAGTGGGGTCGCCCCCCTCCCGCCCGTTCTTGTAGTTTGAATTCGACTGCTTTTGCTGTTTCGGTTCATGCATCGCCTTCTCTTTCAGGAAAGTGCGGGACCACAAGGTGAGGACCTTGGTGAAGAAGGATATGAAGAACGAAAATATTGCATTCTTCACCGCTCGGACTCCTGCGGTATCTTAGCCGTCGCTGGGGAACAAAACGTGAGCCGAGCCGCAAAGCGGTTACACGTTTTGCAGCCTCCGCTGAGCCGGCAAATCCGCGATTTGGAAACGGAAATGGGCGGCGCGCTCTTCGAGCGCAGCTTCAAGGCGATACGCTTAACCGAAGCAGGCAAGATTTTCCTTTTGGAGGCTCGTGAGGCGCTGCAGCGGGCGGACGATGCAGTTGCTCTGGCAAAGTCCGTCGCGAATCAGAAGCGAAATCAGGTCCACGTGGGCTACTCGGTCCCCCCGCTGTTGAGATCCTTCCCCGCGCTCTTCGGGCATTCCAGCGCACAAATCCGCAGGTGAGCGTCGACCTTCGCATGATGTCGGAACAGCAGATGCTTCGTGCACTTCACAGCGGGGACTTGGACGTTTCCCTCACGGTGTATCATGAGCCGACGCACTTTGAAGGATTGTCGGTAGAGGAGCTGGGCACATATCCGCTCATGGTCGCGGCTCACAAAAAACACCGGTTCGCGCGGCTACGCGAGGTTCCGATGAGTGAGGTTGCCAGGCAGCCGATACTCGCATATCAAGGTGAGGAATTTCCCGCGTACCAGGCGCTGCTCGGGAAGCTATTCTCGCCTTACACGCCCGCTCTCAAAATCGTGGCGGAATACGATAACTTGGAAAGCATTATTGCAGGGGTGGAAGCGGGGCGTGGAGTGGCGGTTCTTTATCAAAGCTTGGGCCGTATCGCTTGCAAGCGCGCCGTGCTGCGTCCTCTGAAGCCGGAACCCCAGCCTCCGCCGATCGTGATCGCCTACCGCAAAGAACGCGTTTCAGCCACGGTCGCTAGGTTTGTGGAGGCTGCGAAAACAGCAAAATTGAAATAATGTTTGTGTCAGCCGTTTGTACCGGCGTCTTCAACCCCTCACCGATCGCCTCGTGTGATGTCGCGCAGCACAACACTGTCGGTAGATTATATCTACGCATATTACGTTTTTCGTCGAAGTGAAATGCGCACCATGGCGTCCGGTGCCTCGCAAGATCTATGCAGTCCGCTGGAGGGAATTGGTTAGCATTGCGCTCTTCCTCGGATTGAGCTTACGGGCGTAGTGCTCGAGCCGAACCTGCCCGTCGCTGCGTGATTGGATTGCCAGCCCCTGTTCAACCTGGGCACAGGTTATTCGCGAAGAAGTTGATGGACCAAGGGAATCGCGATTGAACCTTCGCCTACTGCCGACGCAACACGCTTGACGTTCCCGCCGCGCACATCACCGGCGGCGAACACACCCGGCAGACTGGTTTCGAGTAGGTACGGCCGGCGCGCGAGTGGCCAGTTCGCGGCGCGCAGCTCATCCGCGGAAAGATCAAAACCGGTCTTGATGAATCCTTTCGCATCCAGCACAACACAGTCCTCAAGCCACGTGGTGTTCGGAATAGCTCCCGTCATTACGAATAGATGAGCAATGCTCTTCTCGATGGTCTCGCCACTCTGCCCGTTCCGCCAAGTCACACGCCCAAGGTGTTCGGTGCCATCGAGCGCGACAATTTCAGTATGTGGAAGGACCGTGATGTTCGGAGTTTCTTCGATCCGCCGAATCAGATAGCGCGACATAGTGTCTGCCAACCCGTCTGATCTAACCACCACGAAAACATGCTTTGCGCCTTCAGCCAAAAACACTGCCGCTTGACCGGCCGAATTTCCACCGCCAACGACGCTGACCTCCTCGTCCTTGCATAGCTGAGCCTCGATAAACGTTGCACCGTAATAGACTCCAACACCTTCAAACCGTGAAAGATTCTCGACGGCCAGTTTTCGGTATTTCGCACCGGTAGCGATCATGACGGCGCGCGCCGGGACTCGAGCGCCATCCGCTAATTCGACGACATAAGGCTTATGCTCGCAGATGAGCCGCGTCCCTTTCGCGAGGAGCATTTGCGCGCCGAACTTCTGCGCTTGTGCGTAGGCTCGGGACGCCAGGCTATTTCCCGAAATACCTGAAGGAAAGCCAAGATAGTTCTCGATTCGCGAACTGGAGCCAGCTTGACCTCCCGGCGAGTACGTTTCCAGCAGCAGGACATTGAGGCCTTCAGATGCACCATAAACTGCGGCAGCTAGGCCCGCTGGTCCTGCACCCACTATAACCAGATCACGCACCTCGGATTGGTCCACAGCCTGGTTAAAACCGAGACAGTCGGCAACCTCCTGGTTGGTAGGATTACGCAACACAGTTTCGCCTCGGCATATCACCACTGGGATGTCGGACGCAGAAACGTGGAAGTGATCGAGCAGGCTCTGTACGTCAGCATCGCGATCGAGATCGATGTAGGCACAAGGGTGGCCATTGCGAGCCAGGAATTCCTTAATGCGGAGCGTGTCAGCTGAGTGGCTGGACCCCACAACGGTGACGTCGCCCAGGCCCTGCGCGAACAATTCTGCCCGGCGAAGAATGAAAGCACGCATCAGGATCTGGCTCAACTCTCCATCGGTCTGCACTAGTGCCAACACATTTTCGCGGCTGACTTCGATGACCTCACTGGCTATACGGGCCCGGATGCGGTTCAGAGCACGCCGTCCGGAAAGCGTGTTTACTTCGCCAGTGAACTGCCCCGGCGGTACACGTGCGATCAGTGTTTCATGAGCACCAGAAGGGCGCACCGTCTCCAGTTCGCCGGAAATTACGACGAAAATCGGTATGTTCTTGTCGCCTTGCTCGAGCAAGACATCTCCCGCTTTGGTTGAACGAGCGTAACCGTGACTTGCGATTCGGCCGATTTGCGCCGACGTCAGCGTCGGGAATACCTGATCAGCCCGCGAAGCAGTCAGCGGAAGGTGAATCGTTGGTTCGGTCATAATGCGCAACAAAACAGAGCGAAATCCTCAGTTTGGAAGTATATGCCTGTCAGTTTTTTGCTCAAAATCCACAGCTCGGGGTCAAATTCTCGAGCCCGCCGATTGCGCGTGGTCGTGCGTGACAATGGCTGCGGGATGGATCCGCAGGTAGTTCGGTCAAGCCGGCATCCGCACTGGGGTCTTCTGGGGATGCGTGAACGGGCAGCAAGAATAGGAGCGCAACTCCGGGTATGGAGCAGGCTAGGAGGCGGGACGGAGGTGGAATTCTCGTGTTCCGATCCATATCATCAACGTTGCCGATGTCCATAGATAATTCCATCCGAAAGATGATCCTTCGTAGCTACGTCTAATTGCACGATCGGAGCTTCGGGGTCTCCAACCCGAATGCCAACCCTTCTGCCGCATAGAGGATGTCCGAATTTTAGTTGATTGCGGCGACTCGTGTTGTTCGGCACTGTAAACTTACCTCGAATCAAGTTCAAGCCACTTCTACGGTTCGGACCTCCTGCTGCTGAAGGCGCGATGGATTCAGGCGTTCCTTCAGCAACAGGATTTCTTGATAGCCTTTGATGCGTCGAAACTTCTTCTCTGCGTCCAGTAGCCCTGTGACGGTCCAGCGTAGCGGCTGATTTCCTTCGCGCCAACGTTTTACGTTGCGCGCTACCCGTTGCACCGTCGACAAGCACGATTCGATCGGATTGGTGGTGGCTAGTTTCCGACGTAACACCGCTCCGACACCCAAGCGATGCACCGTCAGTGTTTCTTCCAGCCCTTCCTCCAAGCTCCGGGCCGCGCTCGGATTGATCCGTTTCAGTTGGCGGAAGATTTTCTGCAACGCCTCTTTGGCTTCCGCGTAGTTGTTCATCGCGCACGCCTTGCGCATGCGCCGATCGTAGTCTTGCTGGCAGTTCTCCGGCAGGTACTCCTTTCCATTCCGCCGCTTGTGAATCTGGCAACGCTGCACTTCCACTGGGGCACCGAAAACCCGTTCCCCATCGGCGCGCAGTGCTTTCGATCCAGCGATCACCACCAGATACCGCGCCGCTGCACATCCAGTCCGCGCTCCACCAGATCTACTAAAAGCCCTTGGACCACCGCAGTGTTCTCCGTGGCTCCTTGCCATACTCCCAAAACGTGCTTTTCTCCACTTTCCGCGATCCCCAAAGCTACCACCAGCACCTGGCCGCCAAAGTGAATACCATCGATCATCAGCACTACCAGATTCGGATCCTCCCAGCGTCGCTCGCACAGCGCCCGCAACTGATTGCTACTGGCCTGGACGAATTGCCGACTCACACTGCTCTTTTCGATCCCGTAGCCTTCCACAACACCCTGCACCGCTCGCCGATAATTCCGCGTGGACAACCCGGCCACCATGCGTTCCCGCACCGCTCTTTGCAGTTTCCCGTCTTGCCGCAACTGACCGTAGCTCTGCAATTCCACTTCCTGGCCTGCGCGGGTTCGTACGCGCGGCCGTTGCAGCGGAATTTTCTGTCCCGCAAAAACCACATAACCCTCCTGCTTCCCCAGCGCACACAGCCGGCGCTGGGATGCGGCCGATGCGGAGGTCCTACGCGGCCAGTTACTTCGTTTTCCAGGATAGCGCGTAGGATCTGCAGCCCGGCTTGCCCGGTCAGTTCTTCCACCTGCGTTTGCAGTTCGCTCCACACCTCGGCGATCGGCAACGGCACCTGCACCCTTCACTCTTGCCCTCGCACGATCTCGAACTTCCGACTGGACTTGCGCTGTTTCCTCGGGTATTTCTTTCTCACGGCGGCTCTCTCTTTTAAAAGGGAATCGCAACCCAAACTCTATCCGAGTTCGGGCGAGAGCCGCTGCTTCCTTTTCTCAGGTTTCAACTAAAGGTGGGGCATCCTCCCGATCGCCCGCTGCGCGTCTGAACTGCCTCGGGATTGCCGACGATACAGGAGTAATTCGGCTGCCATTGACTTCTCCTGTCTCGGGACGGTGGTGATCACGACTGGTTTCATTGGGTACTTGGTTGCAGCAGCGGCCGGCGTTGCCAGGGCACCGATCACTTTTTTGGACCGCCATGTCTGGTTGTGACTGCGGGCAGCCTGCACTATCGCCGCTTCGCAAAAAAACTTGCAGGTGAAGGCGTTCGTTCAGGGCGTGACGGCGGCAACGGTGGGAGCGATCGCGGGAGTTGTGTTGATTCTTGCAGGCGTTCGTTAATTGATCTACAAACGGTCTCAATCGGTGTGACGACTTTCGGGCTGCTCAGTTTCAAGAAAATCCCGAATCCATTCTTGATTCTTGCGGCCGAAATGGTGGGTCTGTTGCTTTGCAAAGGGCACGGTATCGCGCCGTTACTTTAGCTGCGTGCGCATACTCCGACTAATTTTCGAAAAGCGTTTGACAAACTGTTTACATTCTCCCGCCGCTGTTTGAGCGTCCTACTTGTGTAGGGCGAAGTTGGATTCATAGAGAAGAGTGGTACTCGAGGAGCGGTTGTGAACGAAGGTCCCATCGTCAAGCCAACTACCCTCCCTGGGTCCGATGGAGAGCATGAGCTTCAAGAAAAGTGGAATACAGCGCCGCGCGCAAATGCCTTCTATCGGAATCAGGTACTCGGTTATCTCAACTCCTTAATGCAGGCTTTCGTCAGCAAGCAGGAAATGATGTTTGTTGGGACTGCCGACAAGCACGGAGAAACGGACACTTCTTTTCGCGCGGGATTGCCTGGATTCGTTCGCGTGCTTGACGAGAAAACTCTTGCGTATCCTGAGTATCGAGGTAACGGAGTGATGTCGAGTCTCGGCAATATTTCCGAGAATCCGCACGTGGGGATTCTCTTCGTGGATTTCACCGAAGCCAAGATCGGGCTCCATGTGAATGGACGCGCCCGCATCGTTGAGAATGATGAGTTCCTGCGAGATGCGGCTGCGTCTGAACCGCTCCGAGAGGACAACCCTTCCGCGGCGGGTCGTGGAGCGGAGCTGTGGGTGGTGGTATCCGTCTTGGAAGCGTACATCCATTGCTCCAAGCACATTCCACGCATGCAGAAGATCAATGAGGAAGTCCAGTGGGGAACAGATGATGTACGAGCCAAAGGCGGCGACTACTTCAGAGCGAAAACCTCTCCGCGAACACGGTAGCGAAGATACCTATCAGCCAAACTTGCAGCTAGCCCTGGGGACATTCTCCTTCACGGTTTGCTTTGCCGCATGGGGCCTGATCAGCGCATTCGCTCCGCGTTTCCGAGAAGAGTTTCACTTGAGCGCGACGCAGACGGCCTTCCTGATAGCAGTCCCTGTTCTTCTCGGGGCGCTGCTGAGGATTGCAACCGGGATGCTCGCAGACCGCTTTGGCGGTAGGGCAGTTTTTGCGCTACTGATGATTGTGGTGGCCGCGCCCGCCTATATCGTGCCCGCAGTTCCCAACTATCGGATGCTCCTGTACGCCGCGCTTTTCTTAGGCGCGGCTGGAAGCTCGTTTGCTGTCGGAACGGGATTTGTCTCGCGTTGGTTTCCAGCGGAAAGACAGGGAGGCGCGCTCGGCATTTACGGCCTCGGCAACATCGGTCAGTCGGCTGCGGTATTCCTCGGGCCAGTTCTAGCGGTAGCCGTGGGCTGGCAAAACATTTTTCGAGGTGTAGCGGTGCTGCTGGTGATCTGGGGAATCGCATTCTTTTTATTTGCCCGCAATTCCCCAAAGACAGTGCGGCCTTCGAGTGTGGGCGCAATGCTGCAACTTCTCTCGCGCGAACGGTTATCGTGGGTGCTTTCCCTTTTTTACTTCCTGACTTTCGGTGGATTTGTTGCATTTTCGATCTACTTGCCGGTGTTGCTCAAGGACCAGTTCGGGCTGAAACCTTCGGACGCGGGGTTTCGTACTGCCGGTTTTGTGGTGCTGGCAACCGTGGCTCGCCCGCTGGGCGGTAGGTTAGCGGACAAAATCGGCGGTGCTCGCGTGCTCCAAGTTGTTTTCCTCGGGATCATTCCATTGGCCCTGTTGATGGCGTGGAGTTCGATGTTGCCGTTTACTGTGGGCGCGCTTGGGTGCGCCTTCTTGCTGGGAAATGGTAACGGCGCAGTCTTCAAGCTGGTGCCGCAACACTTTCCCAGGCAGGTGGGAACGGTTGCCGGCCTCGTTGGAGCAATGGGCGGCCTGGGCGGATTTTTCCCACCCTTGCTGCTGGGCTTTTCTCGAGACTATTTGCACATTATTTGGCCCAGCTTCGCGCTGCTTTCTTTTTTTTCCGCGGCTCTCTGGCGTACCAACGCAGTGGTTTTCTTGGCCCAACCGCAAACCACGGAACTGAGACTGCTGCCGTGGTTCACCCGGACGGCGGACCGTATGCGAGCCGGTGTTACAGCCACATTCTTCAGCGGCTTGCTAGTGGCCGCGATTGTAATCGGATCGCGTAACCTGCAGAATTTCGATGCAGCGCTGGTGATTTACACGTTTGCCGTGGTCTTTGCCACCTGGGGAGTCGTCTATCACTTCCGCGTGTGGCTCGATAAACCGGCGACGCGCGTTTATTGGGAACGGGGCTGGGAGCTTTTCCGCAAGGAAGGCATGTTTCGCGGGATTGCGCGGCTGGTGGGCCTGGCAACAATCAACCTGGCGGCTCAAACTTTCATCAGGCGCCGATCGGTGTTGCGCTGGTCGATGCACCAACTGCTTTTCTGGGGATGCATCCTCGCCGTTCTGATTACTTTTCCGCTGGTCTTTGGCTGGATCTCATTCCAGACACTGCCGACGGATCAAGAAACTTATGTGGTGTTGGTCTATGGGTTTCCGGCTCTGACTTTCCGCTTGCACACGCTGTTTGCAGCGCTGCTGTTTCATGGACTTGATATCGCCGCAATTCTAGTACTCGGGGGAATCGCTCTCGCTTTGTGGAGGCGCTTCCGGGACCGGGGCGAACAAGCAGTGCAGTCGTTCGCGCAGGATTTTTTGCCGCTCATTCTGCTATTCGCGATTTCGGTGACAGGACTCGCGCTCACAGTTTCGCAGAAGTGGCTGCGTGGAGAGTTCTACGGTTTTCTCGCGATTCTGCATGCGATCACGGTGATCGCCGCGCTGCTCTATCTCCCGTTCGGGAAGTTTTTCCATATTTTTCAGCGTCCCGCTCAGCTCGGCGTGAAGTTCTATCAAGCGGCGGGAGCAGCGGGCGACCCTGCAGTCTGCAAGCGCTGCGGTAAGCGTTTCGCTTCGCGAATGCATATAGACGATTTGAACCGTGTCCTCCCGGAAGTTGGATTCGACTACCGTCTCGGAGAGAGTCGACTCACGTGGCAGGAGATTTGCCCGGCATGCAAGCGGAAGTCACTGTCGCTTGCGCACATGCACTTGAGAGAGGAAGCGCGTGGCTGAGCTGCCCATTTCATTGGAGTCGTTGCTGGAGCGTTTTGGTCCACACCCGGCATACGTCCCCCCAGGTGGCTGGCACGACGAATCACGCAACGCGCCTGAGCGTCTGGTGAAAACGCATTGCTGTTTTTGCGGCCAGCAGTGCGGAATACAGCTCAAGGTCCGCGGCAATCAAGTGACTGGCTTTGAGCCCTGGGAAGAGTTCCCTTTCAACCGCGGAATGCTCTGTCCAAAGGGTGTAAAGCGCTACATGCAAGGTGGCCATCCTGACCGGTTGCTCGATCCTTTGATGCGCACGCCGCAAGGATTTCGGGCTTCTTCGTGGGATGAAGCATTGGATTTTACGGCGAGACGCTTGCGGGAGATTCAAGAGAAATATGGAAAGGATTCCGTGGCCATCTACGGCGGAGCTTCCCTGATTTCCGAGAAATCCTACCTGCTGGGAAAATTCGCTCGCGTTGCACTGGGTACCCGCCACATCGATTACAACGGAAGACTGTGCATGGTTTCGGCGGGTGCGGCTTACAAACTTGCGTTTGGCGTGGACCGCAGTCCCTTTCCGTGGAGCGATATCCCTAAAGCACAAGTGGTGCTGGTGGCAGGCGCGAATGTTGCGGAGTGCGCCCCGATCACCACCGATTATCTGTGGCGGTGCCGCGACGCCGGCGGAAAACTGATCATCGTCGATCCGCGGATGACGCCGATTTGCCGCAATGCGGACATGTATCTTCCCGTTCGGCCGGGCACCGACTTAGCTTTGTACATGGGATTGCTGCACGTCATCCTGCGCGACGGTCTAGAGTGCCGAGACTTCATTTCGGCTCATACGACCGGTTTCGAACAAGTTGCCGAATCGGCTCGCGCCTGGGACCCGCGCACTGTTGCGGAAAAGACCGGCGTGCCGCCTGAGTCCATCGAGCGCGCGGCGAGCCTATTTGCAAAGGCCGATCGTGCCATCGTTCTTCATGCGCGTGGTGTGGAGCACCAATCCAAAGGCGTCGAAAATTGTTCGGCGCTGATTAACCTGTGCCTTGCAACCGGAAATATTGGGCGAGAAGGCGCGGGCTGCGCGATGATCACCGGGCAAGGAAATGGGCAAGGGGGCCGCGAACACGGCCAGAAATGTGACCAACTTCCCGGTCAGAGATCCATCAGCGATCTGGAAGCCCGCGCACACACGGCAAAGGTCTGGCGCATCTCCCCGGAAGACATTCCGCAAGCCGGCTATTCCGCCGTAGAGATCATGGAAGCGATTCATCGTGGAGAGATCAAGGCATTGCTATCCGCCTGCTTCAATCCACTCGTTTCCCTTCCCGATGCCAAGTTCACTAAGGAAGCCTTGGAGAGGCTCGAATTCTTCGGCGTCGTTGATTTCTTCATGTCTGAGACGGCGCATCACGCGGATGTGGTCCTGGCGGGAAGCCTGCAGGAAGAAGAGGAAGGCGTCGGCTGCACGGCCGAAGGCCGCGTCATCCATATCCAGAAGGCAGTGGACCCGCCCGGCAACGCTAAAGGCGATAGCTGGATCTATTGCGAACTCGCGAAACGGCTAGGGAAGGGGCAATACTTTCCGTACGCTTCGACGAGAGAAATTTACGATGAGCTGCGCGAAGCTTCTCGCGGTGGGGCAGCGGACTATTTCGGTATCACCTATGAAAAGATCGACAAGAACATGGGCATTTTCTGGCCGTGTCCTTCGCTGGATCATCCCGGGACGCCCCGGTTGTTCGAAGATGGACGCTCGTTTCATGCGGATGGCAAACACCACTTCGTGGTCACCGAATGGCGCGATAGTGGAGATCCGGTCGCGCCCGAGTTTCCAATTTATCTCACGACTGGGCGCGTCGTGAGTCAGTATCTCTCCGGCACGCAGACGCGCCGAATCGGCAGTCTCGTCGAGCAGTATCCAAATCCACGACTGGAAATCCATCCCCAGCTCGCCGAGCAATGCAAGATAAATGACGGAGACTGGGTCAACGTGACCACGCGTCGAAACGAGATCACCTTGCAAGCCATGGTGGTGAAGACGATTCGCCCGGATACGGTGTTCATCCCCTACCATTGGCCCGGTGGGCGAAGCGCGAACCGGCTGACGCATCGCACGCTCGACCCACGCAGCAAGATTCCCGAGTACAAAGTATCCGCGTGCCAGCTGCGACGTGCGGACGGACCGCCCGACTGGGCGCTCTCGTCGCTGGAGCACCCATCCGAGTCAAGAAACGGTAAAGGCTGATGCACGGTTACGAATTCTACGTTGATCCTTCTCGCTGCATCGGCTGCCAGTCGTGCGTAAAAGCCTGCGAGGAATGCGACACCCATCGCGGCACATCCATGGTCAATTTTGATTTCATTGATCGAGGTGGAACGACGGCGAGCGCGGCTTATGTCTGCTGGCACTGCGAAGAGCCGACGTGTGCCATGGCATGCCCCACGGATGCAATCAAGAAAGGCGATGACGGAATTGTCCAGTCATCGTTAAAGTCGCGTTGCATCGGCTGCTCGAACTGCGTCCTCGCCTGTCCCTTCGGCATCCCCAAGATCTTTCCGGAATACGAGCAGATGATGAAATGCGATATGTGCTACGACCGCACGTCCGAAGGTAAACGGCCGATGTGTGCAACGGTTTGCCCCAGCCAGGCTCTTGCCTATGTTCGCCCCGAGGAAATTGCCGGACGGCGGGAAAAACCAACCAACGCGTTTCAGTTCGGAAACCAGAAGGTCATCACGCGCGTGCACATGATGGTTCCCGCGGGGACGGATTCGGTTTCCCTCGACGTATTGGACTACATGTGGGAGGAGTCCGATGTCGCTTTTGCGCAGCCCCAGTAGGGAGCCTCTCTGGAAAGAGGAATTCTCCGTATTCACCAGCGACGAGCGCTACGTGACACGCCGCCAGTTCGCTAAGTTTCTTACGCTCGCGAGCCTCGGGATGTTCGTAGGCAGTCTTTGGGTTCTGGCGAAGGCATATTTTGCTAAGACGCCTTCGTTTCCTTCCGTCGAGGTTGGCGAGGCGGGTGAAATCCCGGTTCGTGGCGTGAAACTCTTCACTTACCCAACTCCAAAGGATCATTGCATCCTGATCCGCACCGGCGAAGACGAATATGTGGCGTACAGCCAGAAGTGCACACACCTTTCATGTGCTGTGTACTTTTCGGCAAAAGACGACCGGCTCGAATGTCCCTGTCACCAAGGATTCTTCTCGGTAAGGGACGGCTCGGTTTTGCAGGGACCTCCGCCGCGTCCACTCCCGAAAATCACTCTCGAAAGCAATGGTGCAACGCTCCTTGCGGTGGGCGTAATGGAAAGCTGATATGACCAATCTCGAACGCTCCAAGCAGCGACGCGGATTCGTGGCTATCGATGGTGCGATGGTGCTCATTATCATTCTGTTAATCATTCAAATCTGGCTTCTGAGCGCTACCTTGGAAACTTTCCTTGCCGGTCACACAGGGGCAGTTCTCCAGGCCGCGATTTTCTCCGGACTCCTCTTCTTGGGATGCCTGGCTCTTAACCTCTTTGCGACGCGAGTCGATTAAGAGTCACGCAGACCTTAACAAGCCTGAGATGGAAAGCGGCTGCCATCATAGTTGATACGAATCACGGCGTAGCGTGGCAAATTGCGAACAAATGGTGAAAGGCGAAGATATTTCTCTCTCCTCGGTCGCACCTGACATTCCATGACCGTCGTTATTGGATGAAACGGCAGAAGCCAAGTTTGGACATGGCCATCTCTTTAGTTTCTGCTCGTGTAAAATTGAATATGGAGACTTGGGGCAGGAACTTATAACCAGAGCTATGAAGCGTATGAAAGTGCTGGGGACGGGCGGGCTGTGTTTCTAGTTTTTTGCGCAACCTAAAAATGTGGTTATCGACAGTCCTGGTACAAGGATAGTTCTCATATCCCCACACGTCATTGAGTAGTTTGCCCCGTGAGATCACTCTCCCCGAGTTTTTAATCAGATAGGCGAGCGGTTTGAATTCCTTACATGGGAGAATAACGGGCCGACCATTGCGATGAATTTCCATCCTTGAAAAACATCCTGTCACTCTCCCAAACTGAAACATGTCTATGGCGTTGGGATTTCTCAACCAGGCCTTCGCTGCATCCAGCGGTAAGCAGATATCGCTGGTATTGATCAGGCCAGTGACGGTCTTATTGGGTCCCGGCTTTTTCTGGGTCGTCTGATCATGAGCAACCGATATTGGAACAAGCACGATCACCGGCAAGTAACGCGATAGCTTGCGAAAATCTTCCGGAATGCCAGAAGCTGGCACCAAAGCCACATTCTCATCGAGGAAGTGAAACGAGTTGGCATTGGGCTCCGCTTTAGGTTGCCTAAACTGAGAAATTGCGGTCTTCATTGTTGGTGCCATTGAGATGCCTCTTTATCTTCCTGGCGCTTAGCCGATTGGACCTGGCGACACTCTGCAGCAGGGGCATCCGATGCAGAGCAACTCTCGCGTGAAAGACCTGTGCTTTTACTGCTGCGATCGAGATCCCCAGAATCTGTGCGGTTTCCCTGAGTGAGTGTTCCTGTAATTGGTGGAGCTCCATGACCCTTCTAGCTCGTGGCCGTGGCCCCAAAATGGCCGAATTCAGAATCTCTCTCCGTTCACGAAGGCGGTAAGTCTGTTCTGGATCGGGAGAGTCATCTTGAATCTCACTGTGTAGTTCGAGTTCGCCGGACGGGTTTGGTTCATTCATGGGAATTTCTCGTTTCCAATGGTTGTTTCGCAGCTTCATCAAGGCGGCGTTAATCGCGATGCGGGTCAGCCAGGTTGCAAATTGGGATCTTCCATCAAAATCCTTGAGATGGGCGTAAGCATTCAGAAGACAATTTTGCACTGCGTCTTCCGCGTCTTGGCGATTTCGCATAATCCGATGAATGACACCGAAGACTTTTTTGACCTGGCGTTCGCAAAGCTCTCCGAACGGGCCTGGTCTTCCAGTCTTGGCGGCCACTATCAACTGCTCCTGGCTCCAAGCTCGAAGATCGCCAACCGCTGAGGTATCGCTCTGCACCGAGAAAAATGTAGTCATCGCCACAATGGACTTCCTCCTTCAAACCTGAGCCGGAGCAGTGCCACGTCCCTCAGCGGTCACCCCGATCCGGCCGATGCTGGTCACCTACAAAGCGGCCAATGAAAACGACCAGTTCCAGCCGGAAATTGGCTTTTCGAAAACACTCGTACTGCCAATTCTTCGGAACTTGCTTCCTCATTCCCATCTCCCCTGCATCCCTAGCTTCTGTCATAACTTAGCGAGAGAGTCCGCCTCTCAACACAACCGCAAAAGACCCTGGTTAGAGAAAACGAAAAACGTCAGGAAGCAGCACGGATTCCATGGGAATCCGTTGGCCGGATTTTACCTGACCGCCATTGGCCGTTCTCGAGGTGACCACTGAGGCCACGTCGTTCCCTCAACTTTCTGCCCTGTGCATCCACTCGCGGACGTACGCCGGACAGTTCTCAAGCTTCATCCCTTCCCTCTCGCAACTCCTTACCCTCGAGAGGCGGAGATAGTAGGAAGGGTCACGGGAGTAACCATGCGACTCGCCGGGTCGCACGCGTAAGCCTGGCTACTCTCGGAAGGAGTACTGCGATAACCTTTCGCGGGGGGAACGCTTCGGTGCCCAAACGCAGACCAACTGACTACCAGAAGGATCGCCGCCGCAAACACCATCACTGGCTGGTAACCCTGACTTACGCAGACGGCGAAAAGTTCAGTCGCGTTTATCTTGACAGGCAAAGGGCAGAAAAGTTCGCAGAACGCCAGAAGAAATCGCCCTTGGTCAAGAAGACGCGGGTTACGCGATTGAGTTAAGGAGGCTAGGCGTAATAATGGGTTCAGACAGCGGGGAAAATGGAGCTATGCCCGAACACGTAGCCTTATGAATGAGCCCACCATAGAATCCCTCACCTTTCTTGGCGGTCCGGAATCGCGCCGTTTGCGAGGCTAGAGCTTCCGCCCCTGCTCGGTGAGTGTTTTGGCCTCACGGCGAACGTCTGCCCACTTGATCGGGAGATCCAGTATCGTGCCCGGTTGTTCGCTCGACTCAAGCAAACCCAACGCGGCGAGCACAACGCAGCGCTGCAGATCGCGATGGAAGGGCACGCCAAAGTGATGACCCATCGGCCAGGGAAGAAACAATGCGCGCGGAACTTTGATGGCCTCCGTCACGTCGCGCGCTACAGTGACCGAAATTGTGGGCACACCGCGCGCTTCGATGGCTCTCTGGATCAGTCCGACGGACTGATGACAGATCGGTCAAGCGGGCGCCAATAACGCACAATCGTCACGCTCCTCTCCGACGACCGCTTCCGCAATTCCCTCAGCAACGGTTCGCTCAAACTTCTCGGGGTCCATGTTGTAGCCGATAAAACTGAAGAAATTCGGAGTCAACCCGCCCAGGCGCCCTTCTTCCACGAGTTCCTGAAGACGTTCGATCGGAAAGATTATGCTAATGTCGAGGTCTGCATCGTCGTGAGGGTATTTCAACTGATGAATAATCAGGTCATCGTGCTTCGCTCTTGAAGGCACGCGCATAAAACGGAACTCACCGAAGGGATGGCAGACATCCAGAGGCTGGTCGGTTTTCGAATGCACGCCGCAGGAGCTGACCAACGTCAAGCGGGATGCGCCGAGCGGCTTTCTCAAGCGTGCCTGAGGCTCGAAGCTCTCGTTGCGAATCATCGAACCGGGGTAGCGCTCGTTGATGGTGTGCCAGAGGCCCGGCCGGAGCTGCGTCCCAACCTTGCGGGGATCGGCTGCGGATGAAGTGTCCTTATCGGCTGCCGTCATGGATCCACCTCCCGGACCTGCGGATGATATAAAAATGCAGTTGAAAGAAAAGGAGGGCCAGAGTCGATTCGTTCGTCTCGAGAACCCAGACGATGAATTCACGGTCCACCGGTTCGTCGCGAAGCAGGATTTTGATGGCCTCAGCCCACGACCGGTCGATCTCTTCCTTGCCCACGGCTTCGTCGCCGTCGCCGAGGTGCAAACGAACGAATCGAACGAGCTTTCCGAGATCGTCCTGGGCAGCGGCCTCTCGCAGATAAGGAACCGACATGGATCTCCCCGTCTAATTCACACAGAACATTGTGCAGTAGCAACCAGTAGAGATACGCACGGGAGGAAATCTCCACAGTTCTGTCTCTCTTCCGCCCGGTCCCAGGAGCAGAAAACAGCAAGCATCGGCTAAGAAGCTTTCGCGAATCTCATCGCCACAGAATTCATGCAGTAACGCAAACCGGTCGGGGGAGGACCATCATCGAACACGTGCCCTAGATGCGCGTCACAGCGCCGGCAAGAAACTGCCGTTCGCACCATACCGAAGCTGTTATCGGTGCTTTCCAAAATATTCTCTTTTGCAATCGGCGCCCAAAAACTTGGCCAGCCGGTACCAGACTCGAACTTGGTGCTGGAATCGAACAAGGCCGTGTCACAGCAAATGCAGCGAAACACGCCTTTCGCGTGTTCGTTTGGATTTTCATTGGTGTAGGGGCTCTCGGTAGCAGCACGTCGCGTGACTTCAAACGAATCGGGGGAGAGCTGCTTTCGCCATTCGTCTTCGGTTTTTATGACGGTGGGAAGAGACACCACTGTTTTGCGCTGGCCGGAATGTGAAAACTCTACGATCGAGACGTTTTTCGGAAGATCCGAGGCCGGTTCCGCCGCGCGTGCTGGCTCACTTCTCTGAAGGTATCCGCAGGCAAGCGCGGCGGCCGTTGCGCCGGCACCGATCAAGAATGAGCGACGGCCGATCGCTCTTGGAACCTGGTCCTCTTTTCGATTCAATGAAAACATATTCACCTCTAGGGATTCGACTTTATCCCGCTGCGACGGCAAGCGCAGCAGGGTGCGCACAAAGTCGCGAAGATTCAGCAACATGCTACGGTCACCCGCCATCTTAGAGTCGCGATCTGAGAATTCGTTACACAGTTCCCGAATTCAACCCGAAAGCTCTCATTTCTAGTACGCTCTGGACCCTCTGTTTGGATGAGGCCGACCTGTCCCGCTGCATTCAATGGATCAGTTTGCGAAGCAATTGGGCCATAACGCTGCTCGACGGGCCGTGGCCCGAAACATCGGCGAGAGCGAATCGCGAAATAATGCCGTTCGAACAGACAGAAATGTAATGAACGTCGCCGCCGAGCTCAGCCGGTGCGACAGGATCGGAATAAATCCAGCCAGTCAAACCGGGAAGCTCGACGGCGTGATTCACGCGCCGATTTCCGCCCCACACTTCCAAGCACGCCAATTGGACGATGTCTTTGAACTCCTGGGAGCGGTATTGGGCGACTGTTTGGTCATGACCTTCTTTGTGTTGTGCGCGAAGTCTGTTTCACCGAAATGAAAGAAGTTTCGGTAAATGAGGCCGGGAAATATTTTCCGTCTCGTGAAACCTCGGGGGAGGGATCGAATCACACTGCAGGCCAGCGCCGTGGCATTCCTCGCTCGGGCCTGCTGGGACTGGCCGCACAAAGCTCGATATACCGCTGGTATCTGTTTTTTCCTCGGGCCTGGGCGGGCCGATATATCTCGATCTCGACAGGCCAGACTTCCGCGCGCGATCCTCGCGCGCTCCTGGACCTCCAGGGGAAACGTAACGGAAGCAACATAAGGAATTGAGGGCCGAATCGGTCCGCGCCATGTCCGGAGCCAGATGGCTGTCGAAGGCGGCGGGACGGATGGACGGAAGAAATTTCTCGACTGTGAAACCTTTCCGGAAATCTTGAATCACACCGCACGAAGTTCAGTCCGTCTCGTGATTGAGCCCACGTCGTCCGCGCGAAGAACGAACTTCGACCTGGGAAGGTGGAGCCGATGCAGCCTTCTGCCCTCTTTAAGGTTCAAACTCAGCCCGAAAAGGTGTTGTAGACAATAACTTTCGAACGGGAGGAAATTCAGAAAAATGACAAAGTCAAAGAAGGCCTTAGTGGCAGGCGCCGCACTTGCAGGCTTGCTTGCAGGTACCGCCGGGACGATTCAGGCATCGAACACTCTTTCCGGGGTGCGCGCGTCGCTTCTCGGACAGGATCAAGGGCAGGACTCCGGCAAGACTGTGAAGGAAAAGCACGCTTGCAAGGGCCAGAACTCCTGTAAAGGCAAGGGCGGTTGCAAGGCAAGCGACAATGGCTGCAAGGGCAAAAACTCGTGCAAGGGCAAGGGCGGTTGCGCCACCGACGGTTCAAAGCCGCCGGCTGACGACTCGTCCCCCAAGTAAGGTCGACCTACACCGAACTCCTCCGGGGCGGCTGAACAGGGTCTGCCCGCCCTGGAGAGGGTGTGCCGGACATGCCTCCCAACGCATACAACAATTTCACTGACTACGGAATAGGGATCGGATTGCGCGCTTCGCACTACGATCACATTGTGAGCCAGAAGCCGGTCGTGGACTGGTTTGAAATCATCTCCGAGAATTTCATGATTGATGGCGGACGCCCGCTGCGGATTCTCGACCAAATCCTGGAGCAGTACAAAGTCGTGCAGCACGGAGTTTCGATGTATTTCGGATCGGCGCAGCGAGCTGATCGTGAGCATCTGCGTCGCCTGAAAACTCTCACCCGGCGCACGAACGCGCCGTGGCTCTCAGATCATCTTTGCTGGGGCAGCGTTGATGGCCGCTATACGCATGACCTGCTACCAATGCCCTACACCTTCGAGGCAGCTCGAATCACTGCGCGAAAGATCCGCGAAGTCCGGGACTTCCTGGAAATCCCGGTGGCGGTCGAAAACGTGAGCAGCTATGCAGAGTTTCACGTCTCCGAAATGACCGAGTGGGAGTTCCTCAATGAAGTGGTCGAGCGCGCCGATTGCGGCATCCTTCTGGACGTGAACAACATTTACGTGTCATCGCAGAATCATGGTTTCGATCCGTTCACCTACGTGAACAGTGTTCCCGCCGAGCGCGTGGCGCAAATTCATATCGCCGGACATTCGAAGTATCGGAAATACATTCTGGACACTCACGATCACCCCGTGATTGATCCCGTATGGAAACTGTACGCGCGCGCCATTGAACGCGCCGGACTCACGGCCACGCTTCTGGAATGGGACGACAACATTCCCTCGTTTGATGAAGTGCGTGATGAAGCCCTGAAGGCCAACCGCCACTTGGCGACCGCTTCGCTCGCTGCCTCCGTATGAAGCTACTGACGCTTCAACGCAAGATGGTTCGCGCAGTAATGACTCCGCTAACTGAGTCCGAACGTATGCGCCAGGTTGCGCCTGACGGCCGCTCCTTACGACGTGTTTCATCCCAAATCATCAAGCCCAATCCCCGGCTCGCTGCCTTCGAGCGACTCGAGATCTACAACCGTCAGTATTGGTTCCGTGTGCTGTCCGCTTTGGCCGAGGATTTTCCCGGATTAGAGGCGGTCTTGGGTAGGCGCCGGTTCGATGCCATGGCGAAGGCATATCTGGCCGACCGGCCATCGCAGTCGTTCACGTTACGCAATCTAGGCGCACGGTTGGTCGGATGGCTGGAAAAGCATCCAGCCTGGGGAGGCTCTCGGCAGGGGCTGGCTCTGGACATGGCTCGGCTGGAATGGATGGAGATTGAGGCCTTCGACGGCAAAAAAGAACCGGCCCTCGAGATCGGAGATCTTGCGGGTAGAAATCCTTCCGCCCTGCGTCTCCGTCTGCAGCCTTGTATGAGCCTGCTCGCACTGGGTTATCCGGTGGATGAATTGCTTCTCGCGGTTCGCAAGGACGTAGACCCCTCCGCCGCGGCAAGTAACGGAGTCGCCGAGCGCAAAAAACGCAGGCACGCAACGAGAGTTGCACAGTTGAAGCCCACTCCCATCTTTCTCGCCGTGCATCGCGTGGACGATGAAGTCTATTTTCGCCGGCTCGATCGGAGTCAATTCGCCGTCCTCTCGGCGCTGGCTGGTGGGAAGTCCTTAAGCGACGCACTGACATTCGCGCTGGACGGGACCCGTGGCGGCTTTGAGCCAACGACTGCAATTGAAGAATGGTTTTACAACTGGGCGGCGCTTGGCTGGTTTTGCGCCGCGGAAAAACGTTCAAAAGGAAAACGCCGACCGCATCTGCGGTCAGCCGAATGAGGTCACTAGCCTATGAACGACGCTGCCGAAAGACAAGTGCTGCGACTGTACGACAAATTCGCGACAGCGGTTTCGAGCCTGCAATCTCCGTTTCTTTTGGCAGTGCGATGGTATTGGGGATGGCAAATTAGTCAGAACGGGTGGGGCAAATTGCACAACCTTCCGCACGTAGTGGAATTTTTCGCGAGCCTCGGATTGCCGGCACCAGGAGCGACTGCAGTGTTTGTTTCGACGTTTGAATTCCTGTGTGGAATTCTGCTGGCACTTGGCCTTCTTTCGCGGATCGCGGCACTGGGCCTCGTGATCGATATGTCTGTGGCGTTCTGGACGGCAGATCGCGAGGCGCTTTTGTCATTCTTTTCCGATCCGAGCAAATTCTATAACGCCGATCCGTTCATTTTTCATTTTGTGGCAATGCTGATCCTCCTATTTGGCCCGGGCAAGCTGGCACTGGACAGGGTATTGGATAAGGTCATTCGGAAGAAGTACCCGGTGAACGCAAATCCGGCCGCGTCATAGAGCGATCGATAATCGCGAGCGAAAATATTCGATGAATCTTTTCAGGAGAAGCTTGGTTGGGATGGTCGCGGGAGGAGCGGCCAGCGTAATGCTCCTCACGGTTCCCGACCATCGATTCCTGAACTTTCTGTTTGGCATAGTAATCGGAGCCCTCTTTTCGGTTGGGCTCGATCCTACGGGTGGCGCGTACGTCGATAACTTGATGACGGGAGCCGCACTGGGGATACCTCTCTGGGGCCTGATCAGCATTATCGGAATCCCGCTCCTTTCCAGACAGATGCCGCAGTGGACCTCCGGGGAGATGCGAATGCATTTGCCGGCTCTGATTGCGTGGGTATCTTACGGGGCATTTCTGGGGCTGTTCATTCAGGGATTGACCGATATCGCAGAGAGCACACTCGAACCGGAGAGGGCGGACGCGTCGCCGTCAACGTCCCGGAACGAGAAACAAATCGTGATCCTCGGAGGCGGCTTTGCTGGAATGCGCACGGCGGAGTGCTTGGAGAAAGAACTCCAAGCGATTCCCTTGGTTCGAGTAACGCTTGTAAGCGACACGAACGCACTGCTGTTCACACCGATGCTGGCAGAAGTCGCGGGAAGCAGCCTCGAACCCAGTCACATCAGCACACCGTTGCGCAGCAGCCTTCCACAAACGCAGTTTATTCGCGGTTTGGCGATCGGGGTCGATCTAGAAGCACGCAACGTTTTGATAGCTAGTGGATCTGAATCAGGAGTCGAAAACCAGCGTTCCGTCCCGTTCGATCATCTGGTATTTGCGTTGGGTTCGGTCTCGAATCACTTCGGGATGTTGAATGTTGAGAAATTCGCATTCAATTTCAAAAGCTTGGTTGATGCGATACGAATTCGAAACCAGGTCATTGACGTGTTCGAGCGTGCCGATCACGAGAGGGAGCATTCCATTCGAGTGCCTCTATTGACGTTTGTGATTGCAGGCGGAGGGTTTGCGGGAGTTGAGCTTGCCGGCTCGATCAATGATTTCGCGCACGGCATCCTTGCGGACTATCCAAATCTATTGAGTGAGGAGTTGAGCGTTGTCCTGGTCCATTCCGGCCATCGAATCCTCCCCGAACTGAGTGAATCGCTCGGGAATTTCGCGCGGCTGCAGATGGAAGTACGAGGCGTCAAATTTCGGATGAACACGCGGGTAACCGACGTGCAGCCGGGCGTCGTTACACTCAGCGATGGCGAAATCCCCTGCCACACTCTGATTTGGACTGCGGGAACAGCACCCCATCCGCTAGTGAAATCACTGCCGCTCGAAAAGGATAAGCGGGGAACGATCGTGGTCGACGATTCGCTCAATCTGGCAGGCCATGCGCAGTTGTGGGCGCTCGGAGATTGTGCGGCGGTGGTCGATTCAGTGTCGGGAAAGTCCTGTCCTCCGACCGCACAATTTGCTCGGCGCGAGGCTGAAGTTCTCGCCAGGAACATTCGGGCTCATTTGGAGAACCGTCCCAAAGAACGGTTCCATTTCGAATCGCTGGGGGCACTGTGCGTGATAGGCCATCAGACCGCATGTGCCGAACTGAAAGTGCCACTTCTGCGAAAGTCGCTTCGGTTTTCCGGGTTATTCGCTTGGCTGTTGTGGCGGGGCATATATCTCTCGAAGTTGCCAGGGCTCGAAAGGAAGATACGAGTTCTGGTGGATTGGACAATCGAACTTTTTTTTCCGCGCGATATTGTGCAGACGATCGACTTGCGGTGAGGAGTATTGATGGTTGAAGGCAAGTTGTCACTCCAGAATGCCGCACAGAGAGGTGCCGGTAGTTCCAGAAAACGGGAACTTGGGACCGCTCTTGCTGTCGGTGGACTGGGCGGCATGCTCGGAAGTTTACTTCTCGCTACGTCTCTCATTCAGGGGCTGCTGCTCGGAGGATTGTTCGGGCTCGTTTTCGGCCTCCTGTTTGCAAGGAGGGCCAGCAGTGGGGGCGCTGGATTGATTTGGGGGATCTCATGCGCTTTGCTTCTATGGATCGTTTTTCCAGCGGGATTGATGCCACTGTTTACACATGCAGGCCACTCGATGGCGCGCATCAGCGATGCGCGTAGTCGTTTTCCGGAGCTTGTGGCATATCTTCTTTGCCTCGGAATGCCGGTGGGCCTGGTGTTGGGAATTCGCGGGGGTCTGCAAAAGACGACCGGCCGAGTGCCATTCCACTTGGGCCGTGCCCTGGTCGTCGGAGGATTTGCCGGAGTGCTGGGTGGCATGATTTTTGGTCACTGGTCTTCTGTCGGAGATTTCTTTCCTTTGATTGCGGGGCTGGGAGAATTCAATTCGCGGTTCGCGAATACGACGCTTCAGTTTGCGGTCGCGATGCTGATCGGTTCCAGCTTCGGTCTGTTATTTCAGTGGGACGTTCGTGGCTACGGATCGTCGATGGGCTGGGGCCTGGGCTTTGGCATCTTCTGGTGGTTTCTGGGGCCGCTTACGATCTTTCCGCTGGCTTCCAGGATGTCGCTCGACTGGTCGGCCGACCGTGGAAACGAAGTTTTCGGGTCGCTGGTCGGACATATACTTTACGGCCTTGTCCTTGGGATCGCGTACGCGACGATTGATCGGCTTTGGGTGAAGTTATTCATTGAGTCCGATCCCTTGAATCGGGAGCCCGGGGGGCCGGGATTGCTGGTGTTACGCTCGCTTGGCTGGGGTGCTCTGGCTGGTTTCGCGGGCGGAATCGTTTCGAGCCCAGTCATGTTTGCTACCGGGATACTGCCTCAAATCGCGGGTCTCGATACCCCCCTCACAATCGTGCGGGCACTAATGATCCATCTTGTGGTGAGCATGATCGTGGGGATGACGTTCGGGCTCTTATTTCGGCGCGAGTCTCCGAGCCTCGGACTTGGCGTAATGTGGGGTTGGCTGTTCGGCTTGATCTGGTGGTATCTCGGACCCATAACGCTACTCCCACTTTTGCTCACAGGTGAGACCGACTGGCGCGCGAGCGCTGTCTCTGCGCTGCTTCCGTCTCTTATGGGGCATTTGATATTCGGAGCTACAACGGCGTTTGTGTTCCTCTCGCTGGAGTGCCGCCACCGACACAAATTACTGTTAAGTCCACGAATGGCAGCTTATGAAATCCGTCGTATTCGTCCGGTCGGGACGCCAGCTCCGGCGCTTTGGATTTTCGCGCTAGGGATGGGTGTGTTGCTACCCATCATTCTCGGATGACTCTGACCGGTGCGGCGAAGAGTTCAAAACCTTGACACCGTCGTCCATCGCGAAATGAGGGAATTGGCAGCCAACTCGTATCATTGGATGGAAGGCTACTCGCGGATTTGGACTCGTAGTGTAACTTTCCCCGAAAAGTTGAATCTACCCCACAGTCGCGACGCGGTAGCGGTTGGATGTTTCGGAACAAAGCCAGGGGCCCGCGCAGTGAGTTTCGCTTCAATTCTGCAGCGGATCTCGGCGTTACGGATATGGGCGGTTCCGGGACTGAAGGATTTTTGTGGTTCTTAATCGATGGATGTGACGGAGCCTGAACTGAGTTCGAAAGAGGCGCAGCTGATCAAGCGCGTGTGCGGGGGAGAGCCGCAGGCATTTGAGGAGCTCGTCCGCCCTTATGAACGCTTGGTCTACGCGACGGCGATTTCGATATTAAGAAACCCGCAAGATGCTGAGGAGGTTTCTCAGGAGGCCGTGTTCAAGGCATTCGCACACCTTTCGAGTTTCCGCAGCGAATCGAAGTTCAGTACCTGGCTCGTGCAAATCACTTATAACGAAGCCCGCATGAAGCTACGAAAAGACCGGCCCCATCTGTATGAGTCGATCGATACACAGCAGCAGGACGCCGAAGGGGACTACTGGCCGAGAGACTTCGCGGACTGGCGGCCGATCCCTTCGGAGGTGCTGGAAACTGACGAAGCACGGCGGGCGCTCGAAAACGCAATTAGTTCTCTCAGTCCTCGTTACAGGGACGTCGTCGTCTTAAGGGACGTCGAGAATCTCAGCATCAAGGAGGCTGCACTTATTCTCGGAATTCCGGAAGGGAGCGTGAAAACCCGTCTACACCGTGGCAGGTTGATCCTTCGAGATTTGCTTTCTCCGGGGATGGACGGCAAATGGAGAACAGAAAATCGGTAATGGCATGGATCGTAAAAGGGGAAGGATGCAATGAGCATCATTGAGATCAGTTGCGTCGAAGTCTGGCGGGAGATTTCGAACTACCTGGATGGCGAGATCTCAGCTGAACTCCGCGAGCGGATGCGGGCGCACTTCGAAGCCTGCGCTCACTGCTCGGCGGTGCTGGATGGAACACGGAATGTCGTACAGCTGGTCGGTGACGGAAGAACCTTCCCGATGCCGGAGGGATTTAGCGCGCGATTATACAAGAAGATTCATGCTTCGCGATAGTCGCGCACATCGGGTAAGGTCGCAGCGATTCTAAGTCCCGTCGGCGACATCTTGGTTGTCGATATACATCCACAACTTCCAACTTCCCTCCGGAGTCTTGCGCCAGACCTCCATGAAGCGGAATCGATGACGAACCGGGTCGCTTCCTTGTTTCGGCGTGAGCGTCAATTCGTGCCAGCCGTACGCGTGAGCCACCGGGCCTTCGACTCGGATTTCCACTTCAATCACCACGAACTTTGCTGTAAATCGGGTGAACAAACGGTGCAAGCGCGTCTTCAGTGCATCCAGTCCGGGCCGCCCGAATTCGCTGGGCTGACCTTCGGAGAAGCTCACGAGGTCGAGGTCCGCTATTGCCAAAATACGGTCCACATCACCGTCGTTGAAGGCATCTCGGAAATTGCTCTTGGCGGTATTGATCGCGAGTAAGTCGTCCATGGCAATTACCGGGCGTCCGCAGAGCGCAGATGCGGAATGGTTGAACCAAAGATGTTATCACACCGAATCGAAACGGGTCAGCGCGTGGCGAACGACATTCGGAAGCGAGCGTCGCTAGGCCGTACAAACTCGAGCCCGTCAAAAGTAAACAAGCTGTTGGAGCGGGGCACTCGCGAGTCGTCTAGCAACCGCGATTCGGGGTCTGAACAGGAAACTTTGTAACCTTGCAACGGAAGCTTCATCTCACTAGGGTGTGGCGGAATTTTCTCGGAATTCCGCTATGGAGGAGAAACTGTGAAAACGCTCAGGTTCGCCGTACCTGCGCTTCTCGGGCTGCTGATGTGCGGGGTGTTATTAATGCCGCGATTGGGGGAAGCTAAGGGAAAGGATCGTGAGATGGGCCCGGAAGCTCGCGTCCCTGTACTGGTTGAGTTATTTACGTCGGAAGGATGCTCGGACTGCCCGCCTGCTGATGCGCTGTTGGAAAGATTGGATCGGGCGCAAGCGATAAGCGGCGCCGAAGTAATTGCTCTCAGCGAACACGTCGATTATTGGAACAGCTTGGGCTGGAGAGACCCGTACTCTTCACACGAGTACAGTGTGCGACAAGGCGCTTATGGCCGTCAGTTTGGATTAGACAGCGTTTACACGCCACAAATGGTGGTGGACGGGCGAGTGCAGTTGGTCGGGAGCGATGAGAGCGGAGCCCTGCGCGCGATTGAAAGCGAGGGCCGCATCGACAAGACGCCAATACATCTGTCATGGCTTCATTTCGAAGGTTCTCACCGGATTGTCGTTCGGGTGGAGGCCGGTGCTTCACTCCCCACGAGGTCGTCAGCAGGTGCGGAGATATTCGTGGCCATCGCCGACGATAGCGACGTATCGACTGTAACCCGGGGGGAGAATGCAGGAAGGACGCTCAAACACGTCGCCGTCGTGCGTTCGCTTGTGCCCGTGGGAAAACTGGACAGCACAGGCAAATTTTCACAGGAAGTAACGCTCAATTTCAATGGCGGAAACACCAAGAACTTGAGGATCGTTGCCATTCTGCAAGAGCCGGCCGCGGGAGTGGTATTGGGAGTCGGGTCAGCTTCGCTATCAAATTAACGAGGCTCCCATTTCGCGCGGCTGTTGTTCGTGCCTCATTGAACGGGACCTTTGGGTCATAGCCGATTTGAGGGGAAAAATGAGAGTGAGCGTCATCGTGTCGTTGTTTCTTGCCCTGCTCTATTCCGTCGACGGCCGACAGCAGGCAGCGCGCCCCGTGGTTGGATTAGAGATCGGACAGCAAGCGCCGGCGTTTACCTTTCGCGACCAGTTTGGTCGGGAGGGGTCAAGCGAGACGTTGCGCGGACCGAAGGGAACTGTTCTTCTGTTCTTTCGATCTGCCGATTGGTGACCCTTTTGCAAAGCGCAGCTGGTTCAGCTGCAAAGCGCCAAACAGAGATTTGCCGAGTCCGGCGTCGGAATCGCCGCCATAAGCTACGACAGCGACGCAATCCTGAAGGACTTCGCCCGGCGACACAACATTGATTTCCCGCTTTTGGCCGACCCGAATTCGGAGATTATTCTAGAGTTCAAGGTGTTGAACGTCGAAGCGGCCGGAAAAGACAAAGGAATGGCGCATCCCGGTTTTTTCTATCTGGATGCAAACGGTATTATCCGCGAGAAATATTTCCAGGAAAAGGACACCGAACGGTTTACGGCTAACAATGTTGTCGGCAAACTGTTTCCGGAACTCAGTGACGAAGTAACGAAGACCGTCGATGCGCCGCACGTGAAGCTTACTCTGGAGCAATCAGACAGCGAGGTAATCTCCGGCAACCGGATAAGCCTAGCGGCCGAGATCGAGCTTCCCAAAGGGGTTCATGTCTATGCACCGGGAGTGCAGGGCTATCGGCCGATCGAGCTAAGGCTAAATCCGGCCTCCGGTGTCGAGTTTAGGCCGGTAACCTACCCGAGTCCGAGAGTGCTTTACTTGGAAGCGATCCAAGAGCATGTCCCCGTCTTTGAAGGCAAATTCCGAATATCTCAGGATGCAACGGTAAAAGAATCGACGACGCGGGAGGTTGTCCGATCTCTAGTGGCAGCTGACAGGGTGGTCGTGATTACCGGTGAACTCGCTTACCAAGCGTGCGACGATAAGGTGTGCTATCCGCCCGCGACTGTCCCCGTGGAGTGGCGCGTGAAGGTCAATCCGCTGGACCTGAAGCGATCGCCCGAAGATATTCAGCACCGTTAGTTCGCCGGAGACATTCGAGTGCTCGAGCCCATCTTCTCTGAAGACAGGCCGCGTGGAATTGCGTGTCGGTCAATCTGTCGTGTGATGCTGGGCGCGGAAACCGCCGCCTGAGATCCATCCAGGTGCGTAGGCATGTCCGCGTGAGCTAGATTGCAAGGCGAGATCGAGTTGCATATCTCGCCCGAACTGGGAGGATGAGTCCCTTCCGGGACCAAGCATGATGAGCTGTTCATTCATCAGTTGAAATGCCCTCCAGTGCGGCGTCTGATTTCCTTAACGCCGTGTCCGAGATGGCGCCGCAGCAGTAACCGGAGAGTTACGCCATCCGAGTATCCGACGCGCGCAGCAATTTCCTCCACACCTTCCTGCGTCGTTTTCAGAAGATGCACGGCGCGTTCGACACGAAGTTCCTGGAAATAAGATAACGGCGTTTTTCCCAAGACGGTCTGCAACCGCCTTGCTAGTGTTCTCTTGCTGCATCGGGCAGCTTGAGCGGCGTCGTCAAGCGAAAATCCCAACATAAGTCTCCCTCGAGCCCAACGTTCGAAACGTTCCACGAGCGGATCTGAGTGGGCGAGGTGATCGCTGAGAATGTAAACAGATTGCAGCGGCCGCGAGTCGACGACCAGGTATTTTGCGGTCAACGCCGCGAGTTTTGGGCTCTTCTGCCGTACGAGCCATAGCGCCAAGTCCATGTGGCTGAGAGCTGCCCCGGCGGTAACAAACCTTCCGGACTTTACGATGATCTGCGATTCGTCCAGACGGACTCTCGGATATCTTCGCCGAAACAAGGGAGCGAGCCACCATGTGGTTGTCGAGTCTTGATTGTCGAGAAGTCCGGATTCAGCAAGAACAAACGTCCCGACACAGGCGGCGGCTATTGCTGTGCCGCGCTGCGACCACGATCGTAGCTCCGCGCAGGCGTCGCCCACATCGGATCTCGCAAGCGCTGCCTCAAGTGGCTCTGGGGTCTTGAATCCGATTGCCGGAACCACGACCCATTCAGGGATGGACCGCGAGGGGATGGGATTAACGGGGACGACGAGTCCTTGCGATGTCTTAACATTCTTGCGCACACCGACCATCGTCACGTCGAAGCGCGGCAGGTCGAGTTCCGACATTTCCGCAAGATCATTGGCGGTTCGAAACGCATCAAGAACGGTGGCCAGACCCGTATCAAAAACGCCATCCAACACAAGGACATAGATCCTCATGGCAAATATACTATCAAATTTGGCGATCTTGCCAATGGCATATCGACCTGCCAAAGAGCTAGCGTGGTTACGCTGGAGATAGTTCACCCAAGGAGAAACCGATGCTTACCGTAGCACTGTTCGCGCGCTTGGAAGCAAAAGCCGGGAAGGAAAATGAGGTTGCGAAGTTCTTGGAAGCAGGACTTGCCCTGGCCAACGAAGAAGTGACAACGCCGCTGTGGTTCGCGCTGCGGTTGGGGCCGACAACTTTCGGGATATTCGATGCGTTTACCGATGAGGGCGGACGCCAGGCTCATCTGAGCGGTCCAATCGCCAAGGCTCTCATGGCTAAGGCAGCCGAATTGTTTTCCAAACCGCCCGAAATCGAACGGGTTGAGGTTTTGGGAGTCAAGCTCCCACGATAGCGGGCGAGAAATTGCAAACCGGGGAAGGGGGGAGATCGGACGGTCGAGCTGCCAAATCTCCCCGCAGCGCCCAAAAGTTGGGCTAGCCACGGCTCGGGCCGAAAAAATACTGTGACCTCACGACGATTGTTTAATCCCACTACGGCAAGCGGGATTCCTTTAGGAATTCCGTTATACCGGGAGGGGCCGTGACGACCGACAAGTTCGTGTTGACCACAGCGATCGGCGTACTGCTCGCGGGGGCATTATTTCCGCCGCGATTGTTCCTGTAACTTGGAGTTTGCGGGTTCTGCCGCTCGACCTCAAGCGGTCGCCCGACGTTATTCAGCATCAGTAGGCCAATCGAACGACCGGGATTTGAACTGGTCGAGGGAGGATGATGATGAGCGAAGTTGTTTACGTTTCAAAATCCCGCATTGAAAGAATACAGGGGCCGGTGCGTATTGCACATCTGCCTGGTGAAACTCATCCGGTAACATTCAGTGTTCATGGAGCCATCGCCGAGCACTTCAAAGTTGATCCCGCGGTGCTGACCGAGTCCCATGCAGCGAAAATCGACTATGTTATTGCCGCAACGGCCGGTTGAATGATGGGAACCTTCGGGGGCGCGCTGGAAGCGCGCCGAATTAATGCGAGTGACGGCCGGCTCACGGCCGAGGTGACGGGGGAAGTCGAAGCTGAGGACGGGGTACTTATGATCAGGCGCATCCATGTTGCCATGCATCTCGATGCACCTGAAGAATCGAGGGAAACCCGCAAGGCGCAGTGGCCGATAAGAGTGGTCCAGGTTTGACGCTCCTTCGCTCCCGCGTGTAAGGGATCGGCGCCGGATGGCCGAGACGCAAGGCCCGGTGACTCCCGCGGGGACGAGGCGGCAAAATGCCGAAAGACACCCCCTGCCCGCATCTGGTGGATGCGGAGATTAGACCCCCTATTCGCCGCAAAGATTGCGTCGATTAGGCTTGCGGATGCGGAGATTAAGGCCCATAATCTACGCATAATGTGCGGAGAATAGGCTTGTACATTCACGAACAGGGCGATTGGCCGAAACTTCACTGGAGCACCGAGGCTCTTACCGGTCTACTGGCGGAGGTGCGCCACCGGCAGGGGCGCTTGCTGGGCCAAATGCAGGCACTGGGTTTCGGGCTGCAGGAAGAAGCGATGCTGCGGACGCTGACCGAGGATGTCGTCGAATCGAGCGCTATAGAAGGACAGGAACTCGATCCGGCCGCTGTCCGTTCCTCGATCGCGCGCCTCCTGGGAATGGATGTCGGCGGCCTGAAGCCGGCCGACCGTGACGTGGAAGGCGTCGTCGAGATGATGCTCGACGCAACACGCAACTATGACAAGCCACTGACGGAAGAGCGGCTGTTCGGCTGGCACGCCAGCCTATTCTCGACGGGGCGTAGCGGCATGCGGCGCATAACGGTCGGCGGGTGGCGCAATGACAGCGACGGCCCGATGCAGGTCATCTCGGGTCCGGTCGGCAAAGAACGGGTTCATTTCGAGGCACCAAAAGCGCCGCGTCTTGAAAAGGAAATGACGGGCTTTCTGGACTGGTTCAATAACGGGCCGGAGGTCGATCCGGTCCTCAAGGCCGGCATCGCGCATCTGTGGTTCGTGACAATTCATCCGTTTGACGACGGCAACGGGCGCATCGCGCGCGCGATTGCCGACCTGTGCCTCGCCCGTTCGGAAAAGAGTTCGCAGCGCTTCTACAGCGTGTCGGCGCAGATCCGGCAAGAGCGCAAGGAATATTACGACCTGCTGGAACATACGCAAAAAGGCGAGACGGACATAACGAAATGGCTGACGTGGTTTCTCGAATGTCTCGGCCGCGCGATTGACGGCGCGAAAACGTTGCTGGCAAGCGTGCTGACAAAGGCTCGGTTCTGGGAGAGCATCGGAGTGTCGCCGCTGAACGACCGGCAGAGACTAATCCTCAACAAGCTGCTGGACGGATTCGACGGCAAACTCACATCATCGAAATGGGCGAAGCTGACGAAATCATCGCAGGACACCGCGCAGCGCGATATCACGGACCTCGTTCAGCGCGGAATTCTTATCCGCAGCGAGGAAGGCGGACGGAGCACGAGCTACACGCTGGCTCGCCGCTAAACGAGGATAAACCCCATGGACTTATTCACGCCAGTTGTCAGTGAAGAAGCGCAACATCCCTATTTTCGGAGCCTCTGGAAACAGGCCAACGGATTCAACTGCGATGTGCTGAACGAATGGGCGCGCGGTTTCAAGGACAGGGATGGAAAATTCGTAAAGGAATTCCAGACGACGTTCGATTCGAGCTTCTGGGAGCTTTACCTCTTCGCGATCATAAAGCAGTTCCAGCTGGAAGTGGATTTTTCATTCACTTCCCCTGATTTTTTTATCACCAACCATGACGGAATGAATGTCGAGGCGACAGTGCCTCCCATGCTCGGGTTCGACGCCGGAACACGTGCAGTCCGGAGCGCCGATTCCCGCTGATCTAAACGAATTCAATAGACAGACGATCGTTCGCATTAGCAACAGCATTGATGCGAAATGCAGGAAGTACATGGAATCGTATTCAGGGCTCTCGCATGTGAAAGATCGTCCTTTCGTGCTGACAGTCAGCGCTTTTGACAAGCCGTTTGCCCGGCTGACATGTCAACGGGCCATCGAGGCAGTTCTATTTGGATACTACGTCGATGAAGAGTGGTTTTTGCGGGAAGGCGGCGCCCTTCAAGGCCAACGTCTCGAATCCGTGGTAAAGGACAACGGTAGCCCGGTACCCCTTGGAATATTTGCCAGCGAGGATTTTGCGTGGCTCAGCGCCGTAATCTTCAGCTTCTGCGCAAGCTGGGGAAAAGTCAGGGCATTGTCATCTGACCCGAATCCCAACATAATTTTTCAGAGGGTGAAGCGCAATCTCAGTGGCGCGACGGCCCATGTTGGGAAGGCAAGAAAATCGGAATATAACGAGAGTCTTCTTGATGGTTTAAGGGTTTACCACAACCCCGAGGCTACGCATAAATTGGACAAGGGCATATTTCGCAATAACGACATGTTTCAGTGGTATTACTCGGACGAAAAAGAAGATTGGGTCTATGAAGACAGGACCGGCCTACTGCTGTTTCGGAGCGTTTTTACTGGCATCAAGACCACGAGGATCGATCCGGCAGGCAAAGAGAGCGACGGCACCGCAGAAGGGGAGATTTGATGCCTCCTTACTATTTTGAGCGAGCGCTGTTTGTGGTGGGTGAGCCGAATTCAGGCAAGAGCAACCAGTTGCGGGGCATGTTCCGCGATGTCCGCCTGGGTACAGGGGGGAATCTTCCCACTGGGAGGAGATTGGATGAACTCTCCCGGCTGTCAAAGGAGCGCAGCCTGTAGCTGCGCCTGACCTCGCCTCATGAAGCCGGAGAGTCGCCGCAAGGCCGGGGATCGCCTACGCGCGCAGCGGGAAGCATTCGAGGAGGCTGGGCAGTCGTGCGCATCAAGAAGTTGGTTTCGACCTGTGTGCGATCCTGGGCACCCGAATGGTTGGCGTAACCAAAATACCATTCGCGCAAAGCATGATCATCGACACCGTTTTGGATTCGATATCCAAGACCAGTAGCGATCTGGCCCACGGCGTGAACAACATCCGGAAGTTCGGCGAGCATCTTTTGGCGATCGGCTTGCGCAATGTAGTTGAAATCGATGTCAACGGAGAGCCGAACCAGGTCAAGGTAGAACAGATTTATCGCGGTGCCGCCCTTCAGAACGATTCGGTCGCGAAGGAAGGCATGCTTGTGGAACTCAGTGAGGAGTTCACGAAGCCGAAGGATCTTTTCCAGGGTGTCTGGCGGGAAGCCGGTTGTATTGGCTATGACTTGTAGGTGTGCGGCGTCGAATTTCATGTCTGTATACGACCTTCGACCGAGTCGCACGTTCTACTTCGAGAGAGCACCTGCGTGGTGAGCAGGGGCTCTGCTGCAGTTCCCGCAAGGGTGATGAGAAGCCCCCCGCCCTCGTTGTGATTAGGGATTTCGATAATATAGTTTTCGGCGAGGGTCTAGCTGAGGCCCCAGAACGTTAGAGTGCGGGATGGAGCACGCATTGGGGTTAGAGATTCCGCGCACGCTCGGGGAAGTTTGTGATCCCAAGCGGATGGCGCTTTTGGTTTATAACATGCAGGTAAGTGAGCCGGGCTGGCCAAAACGATTCGCACGCTGAAGGGAGGCGACCGATGCTGCGTCTGCTTATGTTGGCGTTTGTCTTTGCATATGTGACTTTGCCGGCGGCGTCCGCTCAAGCGACGGACGCTGGCTATCCCGATGAGCTGTCGCCCTCGCTGGCGGGCAGTGCGAAGGCGATGCACGCGATGATTCGCCGAGATCTAGCGCAAGCGGCAGAGAACATGCCTGCGGATGAATACGCCTTTCGACCGACGCCGCAGGTCCGGACCTTCGGTCAGATTATCGGTCACGTGGTCGATGCGAACTTCTTCTTCTGTTCGCAAGTTGCAGGCGAAAAATCGCCAGCAACCGCTGACTACGAGCAAATCACAGACAAGGCTGCGCTCGTGAAGGCGTTGAACGATTCGCTGGTTTATTGCGACCAGGTGTACGCAGCCACCACCGACGCTAACTTCGTTCAGCCGTTGCAGATTGCGAATGTCGTTGGCACGGGATCGACCAACACCGTCCGGGGCGCCGTGCTGATGTACAACATCGCCCACAATAACGAGCATTACGGCAACCTCGCCGTTTACATGCGTCTGAAGGGCCATGTTCCGCCCTCAACAGCCCGGGCCCAACAGCGAAAGAATCAGTAACGCCTGGTAAGTTCGTGCGGGTTCAAACGGTCAGCGATCGGAAACTGACCAAACTGCGGAAGCCTGGGCCGGACGACCACTCTTGCTTGGTCTGCCGCAGGTAGGCTGGCGCGTACATCTTGCGGCAAACGCATCCACCCGTTCTTCCCGCCAGCTCTTGCCGTAAACAACATGGGTCAGGTCAATATTTGACGTGACCCATATTGTCCCGCACAATCTTCGGCCTTGCGCCTTCGCGCAACATACGGCCGGGATGCCTGGTGCGGAACCTCCGGAGGAACCCTCTATCGCTGGAATCGGCCGAGTCCGAATTTCTGCAAAAGTTGTTTGTTAACATTCGCAGACAAATTGGATTTCGGGTGTGTAGGCATGACGTCTGCAATCGACGTGCCTACTCTTTCGTCTACAGGGGTTGCCAGAAAGGCGTGGATGTCGCCCTTATGAGGTCCGCTCATCACGATCGCCATGCCAGAGATTTGTCCGCGATCGTTGATCTTGTTACCCATGACTGGGAAGAGGTTGGAACTGTCGGGAAACAGCGTGTCAAGGGTGGTCAGGACGTTGTTCTGCCAGATGAAGGCATGGGACCAGTTGAATTTCGAGTCGAGCGTGCTTCCTACCACTTGGCCCTGGTCGTTGATACCGGAGGCGAGACCGATAGCATCTCCCTGCGGAAGCACGATCCCTGTGACTGCGCCGTCTTTGCCGTTCAGCCAAACCCCACCAATGGATGTTGAGCCATCAGCACTGCCGATTTGCCCAACAATTTGCCCGCGATTGTTAATGCTCTGAGCGATGGCGCCATTTCCGAGGTCTTGAAGCGTGGTGACGACGCCGTGCTCCCACGATGCGCCGTGAGTCGCTACGAGGCAATTTCCCGAGTAGCCTACGGCTTGGCCCAGGTCGTTGATCCAAAACGCATCTCCGTCGAAGTCGCCAGTCACCAAAGGAAGAGGCTTGACGGTGCCGTTTTCCCACATCGCCGGCAGCGCAATCCGATTATTCGTTATGCCAGCCGTGCAGGTCCCGTCCAGGGCGCCGTTTTCCGCGAATCCTACGATTTGTCCACGGTTATTGATCGAGCTCGCCTGCCCGTTATTTCCGCCGAGCGTCGGCAGAGCCCTCATCTTCGGGAATTCCCAGAGAAACGGGCGACACGTAAGGTGCGTGCCGAAGCCGCAAATGTCCTCGCCATTCGGGTCTGGGACAGCCGTTTCGGAATCACCCACTATCAGTCCGAAATCGTTGATCTCGCCCCAGTTGCTCGAAGTGTTCGTTCCTCCCAGCGTGCCGAGGTCGAGCTTGAATCCGTCGATGTCTAGAAATAAGCGTCCGCTTAGAAGTGTTCCTCCCAAGTTATCCTGCTGCCCCGGTGGCAGGTTCTGAGCCATGACCTCCGTCCAGCCTTCATTATTGAGGGACATGGCACACCCCAGAATGTCGTTCCCCTCAGAGCCCAAATCGGTAACTTTGTAAGTCGTTTGAGCGAGCGCATCACTGAAGCAACCTAGAACAATCATCGCAACCCATGGTATCCAGAAATTCCGCAACCTTCTTCGTGCGCTCATAATTCTCCTTTTCGTGCGAGCAAAGTTTTTCGTGCCGAGATGGCTGGCCTCGAACTGACGGAGCATGCGGTATTCCAGGTTCACAACCATTACGTGACGCAACAGGACCAAGCCTTCAGAAGTGGAAAACGAGTGGCGGACTAACAAAATCCGAGGACGAACGCAAAACGTCTCGAGCGACTGATTCTCCCACTTTTCATACCATTGTGATTGACTTCCAGATAATTATAGTTACCATACATACTGTTTGGTATGTTGGCAGAACGCAAGAATCCGAAACGTAGAGCGGCCAGGCTGCGCGATCCTGAGCGCACGCGGGAGCGCTTGCTGCACGCGGCATCTCGCGAGATCTACAGATCGGGTTTCCAAAGTGCAAGCCTGGACACGATTCTGGCCGCTGCTCGCGTCACCAAGGGAGCGCTGTACCACCACTTCAAAAACAAGGAAGCGTTGGGCTATGCCGTGGTTGAAGAGGTCATCTTGCCCAACGTCCGCGGCCAATGGGTGCGGCCTTTACAGAGCGTCAAGAATCCTATCGACGCTTTGATCGGCATCGTGCAAGGCATACCCGTCGGGCCCGAGGATGTATGCGGCGGCTGTCAACTGAACAATCTGGCGCAGGAAATGTCTCCTCTCGACGCGGGATTCCGGAAGCGGCTGGAGATGGTCTTCGATGCCTGGCGCGAGGCCGCTGCCTCCGTTTTGCGAGAGGGCCAGATCCGCGGAAGCGTTCGCCGCGACGTGGAACCGACTGACGCCGCCGGCTTACTGATTGCGATGGTCGAAGGCTACAGTTCACTGGCCAAGAATGCTCAGGATCCGAAGGTGATAAAGGCCGGGATCAAAAATATCGTGGGCTGGCTGAAGTCTTTGGGCCAGCCGAGCAACGGCAAACGCGTTTAATTGCATCGGCTTCTAACGAATGAGTTTGACGCCAGTACATACCACTCGGTTTGTAAGCCCAGCGAGTTCGCACATTCGAAACTTGCAGGCAGGCCGAGGCGGGAACGGACGAGAGACTGATGGAACGGAAAAAAACGATCGGATCTGTCCCTCTGACATATGCCACGAATCGCGTTTAAGGCAAACGGCAGCATCCTACTCGTGGATTTAGCCGACATCGTGGCTGTGCAAGCCGAAGGTAATTACGTTTCATTGCGACCGCGAAATAATCCGCATTTGGTGCACGCGTCCCTCTCGTCCATGGCGGAGAAGCTCAAACCCTACGGTTTTATTCGCATCCACCGCTCGGTCGTCGTGAATATTTCTGCCGTGGAGGAGATCCAACCTTTACCGACGGGCGAGTACAGGCTGCGCGTAAAAGGTGGCAAGCAATACTTGGTAACGCGTACATACAAACACAATCTGAGAGATCTGGCGCAACTGTGGATTGGCTCAGAGCGGCTTTGCGGCTAACAAGCTGCAAAAAGCTTTACTTCGTTATTCCTGGTAGCATTCCCGATGGTCGCGGCACAGTTCTGCTCAACGCGCGGGCCGCGCATCTGCCTCGTGAGCAAGGCCATCGCCTCCTTTAAAGGATACTCGGCCGGCTGATCGATAATCTCGAGTCACCTTGGCCCGGCGATTATGGAGCCCGCGCCTACCTGCCGTCCGCGGCGACGAGGAGGATTTTCGCTTGTGCTAGCTCGGGGCGATCGGAGTGGCTGCCTCCGCAATTCTTCAACAACTGGGCGTAATAGCTGTCCGCTTTCTCTTTTTGCTGAACCTGCGTGGCGGCCTGCGCTGCGCCGTACAGGCCGTTGAAGCGATTGGGGTCGGTGCGCAGGGAAATCTCGTATTCGGTCAGCGCCTCTTGCGGACGCTGCAGATCGAGCAACATGTCGGCAAGCATTTCGCGAGCGGGAAGTTCGGTTTCGGCTTTGCCAACTTTGTCCTGATCGTCGGCAACGGCGCGCAGCAGCCGAACCGCCTCCTCGGAGTTGCCCGCGGCGTAGGCGGCCCAGGCTTGCACCACTTGGTGTTCGTTCTTCAGGCCGTTCACGAGGTAGGGCCGAGGACCTTTCCGCGTGGCTTCGAGCAGTTCGTCGTAATGCTTCAGCGCGTCTTGCGCGGCGACTGCGTCGCGAAGATGACCAGCGGCAACGGCGCGCCCCCAGTAGGTGACCAACCGAACGTCAGGCGCCGCGCCAGCGGTGGGCTGCAAGCCTAGCGCTTCTTTCCACTGGCGGCGCTCGAGTGCGTACCTGGCGGGCCCTTCCGCCTGGCGCACCAGCAAATAATCCTCGAATTCGGGATCCATTTGTTCGGGGCGAATCGCTGCGATCTGCCCGATGGTTGCCGTGGCGCTGGCGTCGTCGCCAATTTGCATGTACGCGTATTCGAGGAAGTCCAGGGAATGCACTTTGTGATGCATCATGTGATGATGCGCAGCCATGTTATCGGCGACGCGAATGGCCGCGAGGTTGGAGTTAATGTCGTCCTGCCAAAGTCCAAGGCGCGCGAAGATGTGCGAAGGCATGTGCACGGCGTGAGCGGAAGACGGCGCGATGCTAGCGTATTTGCGCGCGGCCGGAAGAGCGAGACTGGCCATTGCCGGATTGTCGCAACTGTGGATGATGTAGTGGGCGACGCCCGGATGATTTGGTTGCTCGTCATAGAGTTCGTTGAGGATCGCCACGGCGGCTTTGGCGTGGCTGAGGTTGGGGTCATGTTCGGGACCCGACGCGAGAAGTGAGAGCGCGTAAAAGATGGCGGCTTCGTGGTCGTTGGGATTGCGTTCGTGGACGCCGCGCATGGCTTCGGCGTAAGCGTCGGAGCGCTGATTGTGGTCGAGTTTATCAGTGTCAGAGTAAAAGACGGAGAGCGCCAGGATGTAGTCGCGTTCGCGGACAGTCGGCGGATTGAGAGAACGAGCTTTGGCTAGTAGTGCGGCGCCCTGGGCGAGATCTGCTTCGCTCGGACGATTCCAGAGTTCGTGGTAGAGGGTCATGCCTTGTCCCCAGTAAGCCATCGCGCAACGCGGATCTTTTTTGGCGACTTCCTCGAATTGCGCGTCGGCTAGTTCGTACTCGAACGAATAAAGAAGAGCGACGCCGCGCTCGAATTGGGATTGGGCCGCGGGAGAGCAGGACGTAGGGAAGGTGACGGTGCCGACTTCTTCATCGGCGTCGTGATGGTGCTGCGGCTCCTGAGTGGCGAGTAAATCTGTCGCGAGCAGCAAAGTGCAGATTAATAACAGAAGAGCGAATCTAGGGGCCCTCATCATGACCTCCAAACTGAAGCGGGAAAAGCGTAGCCACGGCAAGAGCGGATGTCAATGCGCAGCCGGGAAACTCCTGATTAGCGCTTACCATACATGTGAAGTACTAGCGCGGTATTCGTCCGGTAACGCGACCCATTACATCGCGAAAAACTCCGTTGCCTCGCTGGCGTAGCCCCACTGCATACTCTTCGCTAAACTCAAGCACGACCAAACTTGGCGGGAGATCTTCTGAATGGAGAATCGTATGCCCCATACGGAACGGATTTTTTTTGTGGCGGCCTGGTTGATGATCCCTTGTTTCGTGATGGCGCAAACAATGAGAGGCGTCAAGGAATCGTCTTCTCAAAAGACGGAACGCAGTCGTGCGTCATTGCAAGCTGCGCAGGCAGCAATGGACGATGATTTAATGGAAATAACCATTCCGCAACTCGAAAAGTTTTACGTCGATCATAAATATACTGTTGCGCAGGTGGTGCAGTGGCATCTAGGGCGCATCGCGAAATACAACGGTATCTACCGGGCTGTTCAAACACTTGATGCGCGCGGCGCTCTGGCCGCGGCGGCGGCCGAAGATGCGGCCGCGGCGAAAAGTGGCAGCAGTTTGCAGCGCGGCCCAATGTGGGGTGTCCCGATCCTTATAAAGGCGAATACCAGCGTCGAGGGTCTGATCACTACCGACGGCTGGCAAGGATATTGCATTCCTGGTCACGAGCTCATCGCGCCGAGGGACGCAACCGTCGTGGCAAAACTGCGCGCGGCTGGCGCGGTGATTTTGGGCCAAACAAACATGCCGGACTTTGCCGATAGCGACACCACTCGCAGCACTGCCTACGGGCGCACTGGTAATGCTTATGATGTTCGCTTCAGTCCGGGCGGCTCCTCTGGTGGCACGGTAACGTCGATTACTTCTAACTTTGCCGTAGTCGGGACTGGAACCGATACCGGCAATTCAATTCGGATGCCTTCGGCTACGAGTTCCGTTGTTGGAGTATTTCCTACGCGCGGCCTTCTGAGCATCGCTGGAATCGCACCGCTCGATTGGCTACTCGACAACACCGGTCCCATAGCGCGTAACGTGACCGACGCCGCGATCGCACTTGGGGTGATGGCCGGCCAAGATCCGCTGGATTCGCGCACTGCCGAATCCTCCACTTTGGCTCAGCCTGGGCCGTACACCCAATATCTACGGGCGGATTCCCTTAAAGGCAAGCGCTTCGGTGTGCCTACTTTCATTTTGCACGGCACTGATACTCCATTCCAAGGGATTCCCGGTCTCGGCATAGATGCAGCCGCTGGTCGTATTCCCTTGCGGCCAGAAACCCGCGCGGCGTTTATGAAAGCGATCGAAGGACTGCGTGCAGCGGGTGCCACTGTGGTTTTCGACGATTCAATCCTGCCCGACAGTTACGCGAAAATGGTAAACCAAGTCAGAACGCTGCCCTACGTTCGTGAGGGAACGGAGAGTTTTCTGAAGCAATACGGCCCAGCCGAATATCGCTCCGCGGCGGAATATCAGAAAGCAGTTGGTTCGCCGTTGCCAGCTGCTATTATCGGCGGCCCCGCCGCCGCTGGTGATGCCGCGACTCCTGCAGCAGCGTTGGTGCAGGTACAAATCGAAAGCGATCCGCAGGCAGAGATTAATGTCATCGTTCCACGGCGGAAAGCTCTGGATGCATACAATGAAACGCTTGACAGGATGCATCTCGACGGCTTTGTGTACCCCGCCACGCAGATGCCCCCTCCTGACGAAACCATGCCGCAGGATGGAACCATAAGTGGTGGACCACATAGCGACACTGGTTGGGTCAACGACATTGGCGTGCCCGCAATCGTAGTCCCCGGAGGTTTTTATGACAATGGGCTACCCTTCGGGCTAGAGATCTCGGCGCGTCCGTGGAAGGATGGAGATCTCATCGGTTGGGCCTTCGCATACGAACAGGCCACGAAGCACCGCAGGCCGCCCATTCTAATTGAGAAAGGTCTGCTTCCAAATGCGAGATAGCCAACCAACGAATGTGTTCAAGACCGCCAGAGTCAGCCGTATCGCAAACCGAAGAAGCATTCTCGAATTAACGCACTGGATGGTATTGCATCGACCCTTTGAGCTGGTAGCAGTAACCGGAAAAGTGAAAAGGGGCAAAACCAGAAGTCCGGTAACGCGACGAGTCAGGGGTCAGCAGTTATTCTTAGGACTGATCGCTCGTTACAGCGCCATTCCCGGACACTTACGTGGCTGACCGCCAGAATTGGATCCTACGTTGTTGCCGATGACTCAAACTCCTCGAACGTTTCTAAAGGTTCCGATACCCTACGCCCCCGCGAAGGGTGACGAATACCGAGCTTCTTCATTTTGTAGATTAACGTTGTTCGCTTCAACCCCAGTTTCACCGCTGCCCCGTCTGACCCGCCGATCATCCACGCCGCCTCTTCTAACGCCTGCAAAATTAAGGCGCGGTCGACCTCTTTCAGCGTTTTCGCTTCGGACGTCACTGTCACTGTCTTTTGATGGTGTGACGGAACTGGATTAGGAAGAACTTCATCGCGTGAAAGGATCACTGCACGCTCAATCAAATTCTGCAGCTCTCGGACATTACCTGGCCAAGCGTATGATCGCAGCGCCGACATGGTTTCTTCGGGGATATGTTCGATATGTTTGCCGATCTTGCGCGCGTAGAAATCAACGAAGTGAACGACTAGAGCGGGTATGTCCTCGTAGCGTGCTCGCAACGTCGGCAGCAGCACGGGGAACACATTGAGGCGATAGTAGAGATCGCTTCGAAATTCGTTCCGTTTTGCCATTTCCTCCAGATCGCGGTGCGTGGCAGCCAGTATCCGGACGTCGACACGGTGCCTGCGACCGTTCCCCCCGCGCTCGAATTCCTGTTCTTGCAAAACTCGTAGCAGTTTGGGCTGCAGTACCAGCGGAATATCGCCAACCTCATCCAAAAAGAGCGTTCCCTTATCAGCGAATTCAAACCGGCCGATTTTTTGGGAGATAGCTCCGGTAAAGGCTCCCTTCTCATGGCCAAAGAGCTCGCTTTCCACCAAATCCAAAGGAATGGCAGCACAATTGACCTTTATGAAGGAATGATCGTAGCGCGGACTGATGTTGTGGATTGCTTTCGCAAGCAGCTCCTTGCCAGTGCCCATCTCTCCCTGAATCAACACCGTGGCAGTGGTGGGCGCGACTCGCTCAATCTTCTCAAGAACGGCTTCAGGGGCGGGACTGTTGCCAACGATGTGGTCGAATTGGCGGTCCCTGTCACTTTGGTCGCTATTCTGGATTTCTCCGACATTCGCCACAATATGTTTCCTACTAGAACCGCACCCCACGGTCGGTTTCAGCTTTCACTTCCCACGGCCACTCGAACGCTCTCAAGTAGAACTGTGCTATCGAACGGCTTTGCGAGGAACTTCACCGCACCGCCTCGCATAGCTTGCAGCCGCATTTTTTCGTCCCCATGCGCCGTGATGAAAATGGTCGGAATCGGGCAGTGCTCAGCGTTCAAACGAGCCTGCAGGTCCAGCCCTGACATTCCGGGCATCCGGATGTCCGCGATAAGGCAGCCAGTCTCATGTTGCTTGCCAGACTTCAGGAAGTCCTCGGCTGACGCGAACGATCGCACGCGAAAACCGTCAGATCTCAGCAAACGTTCCAGCGCCGCCCGATATGGCTCATCATCATCGACCACAGTGACCATTTTCGCATTTCCTGATTTGGCCATAGCAATGCAAGGCTAACTCGATTTCGGCACCTCGCAATTATGGCTTCCGATAGGGTGGGCGATACTTATGCATAAGGGGTCGCCCGGCAGTTACCTCCCGGATGGCACACAAGTCGTCATGATCACGGCCGATCCCGATCAGGCGGCGCGCGCGCCCATGGGTGATGCAATCGTCGGCGATCCGGTTGTGGCAGTAGAACAATTGCTCCTCCTCGTGAAGCCACAGCCAGCGAAATTGCCAGCCAGAAAAAATATGTCTGCCTCGTCCCCCTCCGGAAGCGGCAAAATCACCGTCAAACAATTTAACGACGTGCTCGCACAAGTATGTCCACCGGAGGTGGCCTTCACGTCCGAGTCTCCATCCTTGGGCAATTGGTAGGAGCAAGTTTCCCTCACCAGACCGAGAAGTTTCTTTTGTGCCGCCGGAGGCGGACTCGGCTTCGCGTTGCCAGCGGCAGTGGGAGCGGGTCTGGCATTTGGCAAGCGGCCTGTGATTGCTCTTGTTGGCGACGGCTCGGCCAACTACAGCATCAGCGGTCTATGGACTGCCGCACAACAAAACGTGCCCTGCACCTTTGTGATCGTACGCAATGGTGTCTACGAAGCGCTCAAGGATTTTGGCGCTTTTCTACATACTCCGGACCTTCCTGGCATGAATTTACCCGGCATCGATTTCGTATCACTAGCAGCCGGTTATGGAGTTCCAAGCCGTCGAGTCAGTAACGCCGTCGAGATGGCCGATGCATTGAAGGCAGCGATTGACACCGGGAAGCCTTCCTTGCTTGAAGTTCAGGTAGAGGCCGCCGATAGCGGCATGTTCGGTTCTGCTTGATGCCATAACGCCGTCGGCCTCGCTACGGCCCGAGTAGACTGTTCGGTGTTCACGTCAACTGTGCTCGGACCGAAGGAGGCCGAAGTGAGAGAGCGCATCTGTACTCATCGCACCTTCACCTTGGGTTCGACCGACAGTCCTGGCTTTAACAATCCTTCGGCGTTGAACTTTTGACCCAGCGGATGATCGAAATCGATTCTCACTGGCACGCGCTGCGCGACTTTCACGTAATTGCCGGTGGCACCTTCGAGAGGTAGTAGGTCGAACACCGAGTCGGTCCCGCCGCCCATGTTCGTGACGTGGCCCTTCCACTTGTGGCCATAGGCATCTACGTGGACCTCGACGGGTTGACCAGGGCGCATATGTGCAAGCTGCGTTTCTTTGAAATTCGCTGTGACCCAAACATCGTCGAGAGGCAAAACGTCCACAAGATCCTGTCCGATAGTCACGTTCTGGCCCACCTCAACTCTGCTCTTGCCGACGATTCCAGTCACGGGAGAGCAGATTACCGTGTGGCTGAAGTTGAGTTCCGCTTCGGCGAGTTGGAGCTCTCGGCGCGCGACTTCGGAGGTGGCTGTTTGCACGTTGGGGTCGTGGCGGGGACTCGCAGTTGTGGACAGCGCCTCGGACAAATTTAGTTGCGCCAGTACTTCTGCGATCTTGAACTCCTCAGGGTCCATGGTCACAATCGCTTCGCCAGCATGAACCAACTGACCCTCATAGACGTACACGGACTTGATACGTCCGTTGACTCGAGGGCACAGCGGCATAACATGGCCTTCGACTAGCGCATCGTCAGTGTTTTCGTAGTGGAAAGCATTCCAGGCGAAATAGCCGCCTGCGATGGCGAGTGCTACCGCAGCCGAGATTGCCAGGATTATTTTGCCGTGGATTTTTGACTGTTTATTGGATTTGAAAATTGACTGCAAAGGACTGGCGTTTCGGTACACGACAGCAAACTGCTTCTCGGTCGAGATGGTTTGAGTGCCATTTTTGTTCGGCATGATTTTCCTCGCAGATGCTGATTGGCCAGTTATCGCGTCCGACTAGACATCTTGGCGGATCTTCCGGGCCATCCGTTTGAGGATCTGCTTCGTGAATACACCGGACGAGCGGAAGCTGGCTCCCTCTTTCATTAGCTCCAGAAGTACGTTTTCACCGTCCTCGGTAATGGTAGTGAGCCCCTTCACGTCAATAATGAGCGCACGACCGTTCAGGTCTGTCGTCGCCTGCCGCCAGACTCTTGCGAGCTCGTTGGTCCAAGGGCCAACGAGCTTGCCCTCTATCAGCAGCTGGCGCTTGCTCGGGGTGTCGAGAATGGAAATCTTCAACATTGCTTGTGCCCAACGCTCGCGTTACTGCAAGCCCTGCGCCAAACGTTCAGAATCGTAAGGCCTTGAATTTTCGGGAAAAGGAGACTCGCAGTCGAAGGCGTCGAAGTTGACGAAGTTGAAAAGGACGAAAATGCCGAAGCTTTAATCAGGCAAGGCTCCGGCGAAACAGGCGTGCCGCAAATTAAGGACGCTGGCTCTTGTTGATCGGCTTGTAGCCACTAGGTGTGCGCTGCAGCAGTGGGTTATCTCATCAAGAGCGCATTTACGAACGGACGCGCTCGGTCAAGTCAGTTCGCACTCGCAACAAGTCGATTGAAGATCGCTCAGCGACGAGAGTTCCGACGTTCGATACTGTCCAGCCCTGCCAGGCTCAGGAAAACCATAAGATGCAACAGCTAAATCAAGAGCGACCGCACGACCTTCACCTCCGGCGGTTTCGGTGCTCTTGCTCTCAACTACGAGTGACAAAGGCACGGCCCAGACCAAAGCCTCAGGACCGTAAGTTGCTCAAATTTCGGGAGGACGCTGCGACTAGCAGCTTGTTGAAAAAGGATCTTGAACGTGTTGCTGTGAGCACAGTAAGGCATAGCTCCTCGCGAAAAGCCAATAAAAAGAGAGGTTCCTCGTCGCTTCGATGCTCGGAATGGCGAGCCAAAACAGTTTTTCAACAAGCTGCTAGTCGAAAATGGCGGAGTTGAAGCAGTTGAAAAAGTCGAAATGGTTGACGCTATGGGCGACTACAAACTGGCGGGCTGCAAGGTCAAGAATACTGCTTCGCGAATATGCCGAACTTTTTCATTCGAGAGAGAAGAGTTGTGCGGTTCATCGCCAGGCGCGCGGCAGCACCATCGGAGCCACCCACGCGACCCTTACATGTAGTGAGTGCCTGTACGATCTCATCGCGCTGCTTTCTTGCGTATTCGTCAACAACGTTCGTTCTGTCGCTTGGCGAGTCTATTCTTTTTTCAGCGACTTGCGTCACTTGTTGCAGGGTATCCGGCGATTCATCCTTGCTTGTTTTTCGAAGTTCCGCCAGGGGAGCGTCAAGCGATCTGCCCCTCGTGAGGAGCACGGCCCGCTCCATAAAATTCTCAAGCTCGCGAATGTTGCCGGGCCACTGCAAGTTCGTAAGCCCCTTCATGACTGCCGCCGGAACCGATTCGATGCATTTCTGCATTTGCTTCGCATACTTTTGCACAAAATAGCTGACGAGCAGAGGAATGTCTTCTCTGCGCTCCCGCAAAGGAGGAATACGGATGGGAAAGACATTCAGCCGATAGTACAGATCACTTCGAAATTCCTTGTCCGCAACCATCTTCTCGAGGTCGCGATTCGTGGCGGCCACCAGGCGGACGTTCACCTTCCGCGTATGGGTGCTGCCGAGACGTTCAAATTCTTGTTCTTGCAGAGCGCGCAGCAGCTTCGGCTGAATCTCAAGCGGGATGTCTCCCACCTCGTCCAAAAACAGCGTCCCTTGGTCCGCGAGTTCGAGCCGGCCAATCTTTTGATTTATGGCTCCAGTGAACGCGCCTTTTTCGTGGCCAAACAGTTCGCTTTCCACCAGCCCAGTCGGGATTGCCGCGCAGTTCAGCTTCACTAATGTGCGTTGATTGCGGCGGCTTCGGTCGTGAATCGCGCGGGCGATCAACTCCTTTCCCGTACCAGTTTCACCGAGCAGCAGCACCGTGGCATCGCTGGGGGCAACGGTTTCAACGAGTTGTAAAACGCGCTTCAACGCCGAGCTGTTGCCAATGATCTGCTCGAAGTCGCTCGCGGCGCGAATTTCCTCTTCGAGGTACAGCTTTTCCTGCGCGAGCTTGTCCTTGAGTTCAGAAATTTCCCGGTACGCCTGCGCGTTTTCAATTGCGATGGCTATCTGTCCTGACGCCCGGCTAAGGAAGTCAACATCCTCGGAAGTAAACGGAGTGTCTGTGGTGCGCAAGATGGAAAGAAATCCAAGGAACCGGCCACGATTAACAAGTGGAATAATGCAATGGGCTTTTACACCTTCAGTAGCCGCCGTCTCACTTATCCCAATCGCGCACTCGTCACGCTCTCGCGTATCCATGACGACCGGTTTCAATGTGTCCATCGCTTTCTTACCGGCGGCGCCAGGCGTGAAGAACAACTCTTCCTTTATGATCCCTTTCCCGTGCGGAATATCCGCGGCAAGTATCCTGCATTTCCCCGATGCTGCATCGAGCAGGGAAACGGTTACGCCATCAGCGTGTATGACTTCACGGATATTCACTGCAGTCGCGCGCAAGACCTCGCGCCGGTCGAGGCTGGATGTGATTCTGGCCGTCAGATTCAGGAGCAATTGCAGCCGATCTCCTAATCCGGATACTTCCTGGAACGCCAGAGCGTTTTCGACTGCGATGGCTATCTGTCCTGAGGCCCGGCTGAGGAAATCAACATCTTCCGGCGAAAACGGAGTCTCCGTGGTGCGACAAATCCACATCAGTCCGAGGCCCCGGCCGCGATTCACAAGCGGGATACAACACAAGGCTTCGATACCCTCCGCAGCGGCGATGGCATATGCATGAGGTCCGAGGTCGTTGTGCTCCCGCATGTTCACGACTACCGGCTTCAGGGTGTCCATGGCTCTTTTTCCGGCGGCGCTTGGTGTAAAGAACAACTCTTCTTTGATGACGCCTTTCCCGTGTGGGAAATCCATGGCAAATACCCGATATCTTCCGGTCGCTGCTTCGGGCAGGGAAACAGCGGCGGCATCGGCGTGTATGACTTCGCGTATGTTCGCCGCAATCGAGCGCATCACTTCCCGCAGATCCAGACTGGACGTGATGCTGCTCGTCAGATTCAAGAGCAACTCAAACCGCTCGTTCCTAGGCTGAAGTGCCGCTTTTGTGCTCATATGCAAAGCGCCGCAAGTGACTGCCGGAACTACATATAGATGATGACCGATTTCGCCCTCAGGTCGCAAGTTTCGCATGTCGCGTGACGTCTGGCCGCGGTGGGGTGAAAGCGCGGTGTTTTCGCGCTCCTCACTGCTGCCAGCCGCCACCGAGGGCCTCATAGACTTGGACAAGCGCGAGCCGCTCATTGAGCTGCGCCTGAACGAGATTCAGCTCCGCCGCAAAATAATTTGTTTCGGCGGTCAGCACCTGCAAATAGCTCGCACCGCCTTGCTTATAGAGCACCAAGGAGAGGTCGTCAGATCGCTGAGCTGCCTGAGTGAGCAGCTCCTGCTGACCGCGAAAGTCACGAAATTTCTGATAACCAACGAGGGAATTCGAAACCTGCTCTAGCGCATACTGAACGGTTTCCTGGTAGGAGAACACCGACTCTTGCCATTGCGCTCGGGCGAGCCTGAGTCCCGAACGGAGCCTTCCGCCCTCGAACAAGGGCTGACTCACGCTGAATGCCGCGTTCCAACTCTGCGAAGGCGCGCTGATGAACTGATTCAATGCGTTGCTTTCGAGCCCTCCCATTCCCGTCAGGGAAATGCTGGGAAAGAAAGCCGCCTTGGCCACGCCGATTTGCGCGTTGGCTGCGACGACGTTCTGTTCCGCTTCGCGGACGTCCGGCCGGCGCTCCAGCAGTTGCGAGGGCAGGCCAGCGGGAATGCTGTCGAGTAGAGGTTGCTCGGTGATCGCACGGCCGCGCGGAATGGACTGCGGATTTTCGCCCAGCAGGATGCTGAGCACGTTCTCCTGCTGCTCGATTTGCCGTTCGAAGTCGGGAATGGATTCCGAAGCGGTGTAGACAAGTTGTTCGGACTGGCTTACGTCGAGGTCGGAGGCTCCGCCGTGGTTGAAAAGCACTTGCGTCAACTGCAGTGATTGCTGCCTGGATGCCAGCGTGCGTTTCGCGATCTCGAGTTCGCTATCCAGTGCGCGAAGCTGGAAATAGGCGGTGGCCACGTTGGCCACGAGCGATGACATCGTCGCTCGCTGGCCCCACTCGGTGCCGAGCAACTGGGCGCGAGCTGCTTCGGTTTGGCGGCGATATTTTCCCCAGAAGTCCAGATTCCAGATAACCGACAGATTGACCTGGCCACCATTGACCTCGTAGGCTGGAAACAGATTTGAGACTTTGGGATTTCCCTCGCTTAAGACGCCTGCGCCGACGCTGGCGGAGGGGAGCTGATCGGCACGGGAGATGCCGACTTGTGCCTGGGCCTCGAGCACGCGAGTGGCAGCGATGCGCACATCATAGTTCTGCTGCAGCGCGGTGTGAATCAGTTGCACAAGCACAGGATCCTGATATACCTGCCACCAGTTCTCATTCCCAAGCGATGATACCGGCGCCGCCGGGCTGGGCGTGGCGGCGCGGTAGTCTGTGGGAACGCTCACTGCCGGCCGCTTGTAATTCGGTCCGACTGCACAGCCAGCCAGCGCGACGATGACGACAGGCAAGATCGCAAGCTTTTTCATGTTAATCACCTTGGCCTTGCGTTTCCGCGGGTAGGAGCCCTGGCGACTTCTGGCGGGTAGCGCCGGAGATGCGTTCGACTACAGCGAAGATGGCGGGAACAAAGAATCTGCCGATGAACGTTTCCGCTACCATGCCGCCAATTACCGCCGTGCCCATGATCTGGCGTGCTACCGCACCTGCTCCGGATGCTGTCCAGAGTGGCACGCAGCCGAGGATGAAGGCGAGCGCAGTCATCATGAGGGGCCGGAAGCGCAGCCTCGCTGCGGAGAGTGCCGCATCGACGACGGACATGCCTCGTATTTCGTAATCCTCCTTAGCAAACGCGACGATCAGAATCGAGTTCTTGGCTGCCAAACCGATCAGCATCACCAGGCCGATTTGGGCATAAACGTCGTTCTCCATCTGCACCATGTAAGGCGGTAGGTAAAGGCCCATCACGAAACGCCGCAACCAAAGCGCGGCCAAGGCGCCGAACACCGCGACGGGCGTGCTGAGCAGCACGCTGAAGGGCAGACTCCAGCTTTCGTAGAGCGCCGCCAACACGAGGAAAACGAAAAGGAGCGAAAACCCGAAGATGACCGAAGCCGGGACTCCCTGTTCCGCCTGCACCTCTTGATAAGACATGCCGATCCAGTCGTAACCCATTTCGGAAGGCATGATTTGCTTGAAGACATCCACGAGGGCCGCTCTTGCCTGGTCGGCGCTATAACCTGGCGCGGCGGCGGCATTGATCTGTGCGGCGCGGTACTCGTTATAGCGCATGGTGAACTCGGGACCGGATCGGGTATCGAACTTCGCCAGCGCGGTGAGTGGCACCGTCTGCCCTTGTCCGTTGCGGACGTAGAATTGTCCGAGATCGTTGGTGGTCGCACGGTAAGGAGCTTCGGCCTCCACATACACCTGCCAGGTGCGTCCGAAATCGTTGTAGTAGTTGACGAATAATCCGCCCATGTAAGCTTGAATGGTGTTGTAAACATCAGTCAAGGCCACGCCTTGCTTCAACACTTTGCTGCGGTCCACATTGATGAATTCTTGAGGGACGCTGGGAATAAACGTGGTGGTGACCTGAGCTAGCTCGGGGCGTTTGCGGGCGGCTGCCAGGAATTTGTTCAGGTTGTCTGTTAGGAACTGGATGTCCTTGCCGGCGCGGTCCTCCAGAACAAACGTAACGCCGCCGGCGGTGCCAACACCGGGAATCGCGGGTGGTGAGAAAGTGAAAACCGTGCCTTCCGGTAGTTGCTTGAGTTGCTGGTTCAGATGCACCTTAATGGCTTGATACGCGTCGTCTCGGCTCTTGCGGTCGTCCCACGGTTTAAGGCTGACCCAAAAGAAGGCGTTGTAGCTGGTCCGGACAAAACTGAGCAAGCTAAAACCAACCACGCTAGTCGTGTACTGAACGCCCGGCGTATCTGCGAGGATCTTCTCTACTTGTCTCGCAGCCGCGCTGGTGCGCTCCAATGACGCCGCATTGGGAAGCTGCATGTTGATATAGAGGTAGCCCTGGTCTTCATCGGGCAAGAAGCTGGTGGGCAGATGCGCTCCAAAGAGCCACGCCGCGCCTCCGGCCACCGCAAGCAGCACCAACACCAGCGCGCCCTTTCGAATTACGTCGCCCGACCAACGCACAAAGCTGTCGGTGGAGCGCTCCCAGTAGCCGTTAAAGACGCGAAAGAATTTTCCGAGCGGCCCGCGAGGTTCTTTCTTGGGCCTGAGAAGCAGAGCCGAAAGCGCCGGGCTGAGCGTGAGCGCGTTGAACGCGGAAAGCATCACGGAGATCGCGATCGTGAGAGCGAATTGCTGATACAGCCTGCCGGTGATCCCCGGAATGAAGATCGTCGGCACGAACACAGCGGCCAAGACCAGAGCGATACCCACAACCGGGCCGGAAAGTTCCTGCATCGCTTTTAGGGCGGCATCTTTGGGAGACAGCCCTTCCTCGATGTGGTGCTGTATGCCTTCGACGACCACGATGGCGTCGTCAACCACCAATCCTATGGCGAGCACCAGCCCGAACAGCGAAAGGGTATTGATGGAGAAGCCGAACAGCGGAAAGATGGCGAAAGTTCCGACCAACGAGACAGGCACCGCCAGCATGGGAATCAGGGTGGCGCGCCAATCTTGCAGGAAGAGATAGACCACAAAAATTACCAGCACGATCGCGATTACGAGGGTCCAAAGGATTTCTTTCATGCCCTCCGTGACTGGAAGCGTCTGGTCGAGGGAGACGGTGTAATCGATGTCTTGCGGGAAGCGTTGCTTCATTTGGGCCATGAGCTTACGGACGCCCTCGACCGTTTGAACCGCGTTGGTTCCGGGCAACTGATACACGGCAATGGCCGCGCTAGGCTTACCATTCAGGCGAGCCATCAAGCTGTAGTCCTGCGTGCCCAGTTCGACGCGAGCCACGTCTTTGACGCGAACGGTCCCACCGTTAGGCGCTTCGCGCACGATCACGTCGCCGAACTGCTCTGGTGAAGTCAGGCGGCCTTGAGCCAGCACGGCGTAGGTAAACTGCTGGTTACTCTGAGCCGGCTCGCCACCGACCTGGCCAGCAGGATTCACAGTGTTCTGCGCCTGAAGCGCGTTAACAATGTCCGTAACAGTGATGCCAAGCTTCGCCAGTTGGTCAGGCTTCACCCACAGCCGCATGGCATACTGCCCCGAGCCAAAGACCTGTGTCTGGCCAACACCGTACAAGCGTGCGATAGGGTCGTTGAGATTGATGTAGGCATAATTGGCCAGATAGTTGGAATCGTGAGTACCATGCGGCGCGTATAGCGCGACGATCATGAGCGGAGCCGTGGTCGCCTTCTTCAGCGTGATCCCGTAATTGTTCACCTCGGGCGGCAACTGACCATTTGCCAGTTGCTGGCGGGATTGCGTGAGCAACAAGTCGGTGTTCGGATCGGTCTTGAGATCAAAATCCACGATCAACGACGTTTGCTGATTCGCAGTGGCGTTGAGCGAATACATATAGGTCATGTTGTCCACGCCGGTCACTTGCTGCTCGATCGGTACGTCAACCGATTGCTCCAGAGTCTGCGCATCCGCACCGGGATAATTGGCTTGCAACCTGATCTCCGGAGGAGCGATCTGTGGGAACTGAGCTACCGGCAGAGTCGCGATGCTGATTCCGCCGATGATAACGGTAAGAATCGCAATTACGATCGCGACGATGGGCCGTCGAATGAAAAAACTTGCCATGGCTTAGGGCTCCTCGGTCTCTTTGTAGGGCTTGGGATTAACCAGTTCGCCTTCTTTTGTCTTGTCCGCACCAACCGCTACGACGCGTTCGGCTGGTTTGAGCCCGGATGTGATCACCCAGAGCGTGTCCACTTTTGGCCCGACCTCTACAGTGCGAAGCTGTGCCCGGTTGTCGGGGCCGATGACGGTGACTTGGTAAGTGCCTTGCTGTTGATTTACTGCCGCCTGCGGCACCAGCAGCGCTCCGGTGATGCTTCCGGTTGGCGCCTGAATGCGAGCGTACTGGCCGGGTCGTAACAGATTTTTGGGATTGGAGAATTCGCCTACGATCTGGATTGTTCCGGTGTCGGTGTTTACTTGGCGGTTGGCGAAGATAATTTTGCCGCGATAGGAATAGGTGCTGCCGTCGGCCAAGGTCAGCTGCAGTGGAATCCGCGAGGCATGCGTCATCCAATCGACGCTGCCCGGAGCGGTGCCGTCCGCCAGGCGCAGATATTCCTGTTCGCTAATAGGGAAATAGACCTTGATCGGATCCACTTGGGAAACTGCGGTGAGGACCGAAGAAGGTTCCACCAGGCTGCCCACCTGCACAGTGTTGATGCCTGCAATGCCGTCAATCAGCGAAAGAACTTTCGTGTATCCCAAATTCAGCGCAGCCTGTTCGACCGCGGCCTGATCCGCTTCTACCGCCGCCTTCGCTCCAAGTTGCGCCTGCGTGTCGTTATCGAGTTGGCTCTGAGGAATCGCGTGAGCGTCCGCTTCGGGGATGTCGCGCTTCACGTTGATGTCAGCATTGGCTAACTGCGCCTGAGCCTGCGCTAATTGCCCCTTGGCCTGATCAAGCGCCGCCTGAAATGGGCGCGGATCGATTTCGAAGAGAACTTGGCCCTCCCGGACAAATCCTCCTTCCTGGTAGTCCTTACGAATCAAATAGCCGTTCACGTGCGGTTGGATTTGAGCGTTGACGTATCCTTCGAGGCTCCCCACCCATTCCCCATTGAGCGGTACGTCTTTCTGAATCGCTGGGGTTACTTCAACCACTGGCGGCGCAGGGGGCGATGCTGAGACCACGTGGCGTTCGCATCCGGCCGCGATGGCCGTCACGAACGCAAGCACGATCAACAAACCAAACAGATTCGAAAGGGAACGTTTGCTTCGTGCGCTCAGGTTCTCAATTACGTGCTTGATGTAGGTTCCGCTGGCGGTGAATTGTGCTCCATCTTCCGCCAGCATGCGCAAGAGCTGCTCCCCGCTCTTGTCGATGAACGTGACATCATTGAGGTCCACGAGGCAGGCGCGTCCAGCATCCGCGCGGTGATTCACGTTCCAGCATGCCCTGAACTCGTCTACCCATGGGCCGGAAAGGCGGCCGTGCAGATTCCATTTCTCTTCGGCGGGCGTTTGACTGAAGTTGATCTTCAACATGCTGTTTTCCTCGGAGCTCGTCTGTGAAAATCGCAGCTGCGATTCTGTTATGGCTCTCATTTTGTATTCGCATCCTTAGCGATGTTCTTGCACTTCGTTCCTGTACTTCTGCTGGAGCTCGCGTTCGGCCTCCAGCCAGTCGTTGAGGTCGCAACCGTGAATACCGCCGCGTTCAACGTGAATCTCAAACGCTCGCTTACGGATTTCCGCCGGGGATGGCCCGTTCTTCTGTCCTTCTTCCGAGACTTCTGGTGGAACAACGCTTCTCGGCGTGTTCCAGGGATTGGTGATCAGATCTTGCGATTTCATAGTTCGTCCTCCTTTTCAGAAACGTTTCCCTTTAACGAAGTTTTGTGCCGGAGTGACCATCTGAGCCGGTGATACTCAGAAAAACAAGAACGCTCGCAGCGGCAATCAAGAGAACCACAACCATCGGAGCTCCTTTGCGCGGGTCCTAAATTTCATGCGCAGGCCAAGCGGTTTTGCGAGGCGCGCGCGCTGAGATTAGGTCCTATCCGGCATCGCAGTGATTTGGCCAGAGTCCTTCTCGCGCGGAACAAGCGAGCCTTAACGGCGGACACCGAGAGGCCCATGTGTTGCGCCGTCTCGCGGGTCTTCAATTCTCCGAGTTCCTGCAACTCGATCGCTCTCTGGATTCCAGGACTCAACTTCCCTACTGCCGCGGACAAGATTCGTGCCCTTTCTGCTTGCAAGTAGCTAGCTTCGGGGTCCGGACTTGCGTCAGCGATCTGGAGGATGGGTGTTATTCCTTCGTCGCTGCTGGAATCATCGAGCGGTAGTTCGCGAAGCGCGCGGCGTTTGCGTAGCAGTATCAGGGCGTGGTTGATGGCAATGCTCGTCAGCCAGGTAGAGAATGAGGATCTACCTTCGAATCCCAGCAAGTGGATGAAAGCTCCCTGGAAAGTCTGCTGGACGATGTCCTCGGCGTCTTCCAGACTCCGTGTGTAGCGGAGCGCGAGCCCAAGGATCCTTTGCCGGTGGCGTTTGACGATGGTTTCAAACGCCAAGTCATCTCCACCTTTGGCGGCAGCGACCAGTTCGTCGTCCCCGGCTGAATATTGGGCGGAAGCGAACGTCACGCCTGGTTCGTCACTCGTCTTCGATAGCTGGCGGTTCATCGTGCTTCTCCTGGGTACCTTTCAAATGGGCCCCTGAGGCAACCAAGGTTACCTGTCTGCACTCGCTTGGACTGAGGGCAAGGATCGGGCCAAATCTGGGGAGCCGTAAGTCATGGAATTGCAGAGGAACACAGATCAGCAGTTGAATGTGTCGAACCTAAGCGGCGTCGAAACTGTTGAAGACGTCGAAGATGTCGAAGTGCCCGAAAGGCCGTGAGATAAGGAAGCTGCGATTCACGAGTGGCAGTGGCTATCGGCTTCGGAGTTCGTACAACTCATGACGGTCGATCGTGGCCGAAGAGATGTTTGGTGGGCAGCACCGAATCGATGAAGCAGAAGCGGCCCGAGCTGGTTAGGGTGACGCAAGTGAAAAACAATACGGCCACAGCGACGCGATTCGCGTGTCATGGGACAGGTGCGTGCACAGAAAAAACACGAATAAAATCTCCTGAAACGGTCGGCGTCGTTAGAGATAACGCGTTAAGCAGGGATGCGGATCAGCGTCATAGCACATTGCTATAGCTTTGTTACTAGTTAACAAACCACTGAACCAGTCGTTCCAGAGTTGCTCTGCCCTTCGCCAGGCTCACTTCTGATTCCTGGCGATCTCGATTCCACGCGTTGTCAACAATCACGCTCCGAAGATCTCGAACACCTATAAGCTGCAACCAAAAGTCCAGATATGTTGCTTGGTAATCGAATCGCGAGGGCGGTATAGGACTGCCCTCCAGGTAACGCGAACCGCGTGTATAGACCACGATTGCCTTTTCCACGTGTAAGAGCGGGCCGTACTGTTTGCCGTCGTAGGTAAACAGATAGTTTCGCTGCGCTACGAGATCAATCAGCTGCTTGAGCTTGTAAGGCAGGCCGAAGTTCCACATCGGAGTTCCTAAGACGATTCGATCGGCGTTCTGAAAGCGTTGGATCAACGATTGAATACGCTCCCATACGCTGGACTCTGCCTCAGTCATTGTTTCGTGCTTCACTGCTTTGTACTTCGCTCCGATCGCCTCCTCGTCGAACTCCGGCAGCCGTTCATGCCAGACGTTCAACGTATCCACAACGATCGAGGGGTTGTCGGACTTGCACGCCTCGACGAACGATTGGGTGAGGGTGATCGAGTCGGAAGATTGGCCTCTTGGTGACGACTGAATTTCGAGAAGTTTCACTTGGTCCCTCCGGTCGTGGGGACTCCTTGCGGAGTCCCAGCTACTTCGACACCGCACGTGCTGCACTCTCAATTACGTCTGCTATCTCCTTGGGATGTGAGACGTAGACTGAGTGGCTGGCGCCTGCCACTTCGACGGTGTGGCTCTTGGCCCGCTTGGCATACCAACGTTCCAACTCCGGACGGATGGTGCGGTCGCTTCCGGCCACCACCATCCAGCTCGGTTTGGTTCTCCAGGCAGCCGTAGTGATCGTCGCTGAGAAATTGTCCGCAAAGTTGAGCACCTGCGAGCGCGCCATGAATGCGGCCCGATCGGCGGGAAGGTCAGCTGCGAACAATTCATGAAATTGCGCCGGGTCGATATAGGTGAAACCGTCGGGCGTTTTCTTTATCGCGCCAGATTCGGCGAGGTCGCTCGGAAACCGCTTTCCGTCCTCTGACTCTTTGTGGCCGGAATCCGGCATGTGGGCCGCGACATACACCAAGCCAACGACCGATGGATCCGTACCCGCTTCCGTAATTACGGCTCCCCCGTAGCTGTGCGCGACAAGAATGCTTGGTCCGTCTTGCAGGGCGAGGACGCGCTTTGTGGCAGCCACATCATCCTGGAAGGACGTCTCCGGCTCCTGGACGATGCTGACGTTGTAGCCATCCTTGACAAGAATGTCGTAGACGCCCCTCCAGCCGGAACCATCCGCCCACGCGCCGTGGACCAGAACAATATTCCGAACGCGATGCTCTTGATTTTGCGCCGAGAGCGCGCCGCAGCTCAATAGCAATAGTGCGATGCACAGAGAGTACGACATTCCTCGTGTTGCTCGCATTACCTTCACTGGCTTGATCATTTTCTTGCTCCTTTTTGCGAATAGATTTGACGGATTCCTCGTCAGGAAAATACTCAGCTGCAGATTCAGAGCGTCAGATAGACGATTTGGACCCACTGGTCGCCGTTGATGATTCCTTTGCCCCAGGCGGGGTCGAGATCGGCAAACGGCTTTCCCGCCACGGCTTCCAGGGCGGATTTTCCTGCAGACTTCAATTTCTGAATGCGATTGCGAGAAGTAATCAGCATGTCTCGGGATTTCGTCAGGTCCGCTTTGTTGCCGAGCGGCCCGTGCCCCGCAACAATCTTGGTGTGATTGTCGGCGAGCGAGAGAATTTTGTCGGCTGCGGCGATCATCCCGTCGATACTGCCGTCCGTACCGGGGTCGATGTACGGATACATGCCGTTGAAAAACAAGTCTCCCATCGAAATCACGTTGGCGTTTTGAAAATGAACGTAGATATCCGAATCCGTATGCGCGGGAGCAACGTGTCGGAGCGCAAGTGTCTCGCCATTGGCTTGCAACTGGTAACCGGCGGCGAAGGTCTGCTGCGGCAAGGCCTCTGCGGGCGAGGGGTCGAAATGCAAGCCGGCGAGCGCACCGTCTGCTCCTCTATACAAGACCGGTAGATCATGCGGTTCGGACATGCGTTTCTTAGTGTTTTCGTGCGCAAGGATCTTGGCTCCTGTGGCGTGAAGATGTGCATTGTTGTCGGTATGGTCGAAGTGCCAGTGGGTGTCGATGACGTATTTCACCGGTGCACTGCCAAGGCCATCGAGAGCTTCTTTGAGCCTGGGCCAGGCGGGTGCCACGAAAGTGTCCACGACGAATTTGCCGTCTGGGCCGTTGAGTACTGTCACGGCTCCGCCAGGACCGTCGAACATAGTGACATTGTCAGCAAGCTTTTGCGTTTCCACGGGAACTGCGTTGAACTTGGCCCGCATACTCGCGAGGAGGGCGGTAGGCGAAGGCGCTCGTTGCGCGTTGTCCATCGCGGTGTCGCGGAGCAACGTCGTAGGAAACAGGTGCGCCAGCAACGTGCTACCGGCTAGCGTGACTGAACCTCGCAAGATGTCGCGGCGTGACGTTTGCTTCTGCAAGAAATTGAATTTCATTTTCTTTACTCCTTTCGTTCGGTGGCATCGAACCTCTCTTTTGCCACACCCGGTTGGATACTCTCGCATCTGATTAGAATTATTGTTTGTTTTACTGCCTGTGATAAGGTGTGCAAATAAGGTGGCAAGATGGAGCTTCGCCAAATCCGGTCGTTTCTGTCTATCGCCGAGACTCTGCATTTTGGGCGTTCTGCGGAACTGCTTCATCTCAGCCAACCGGCCCTAAGCCTTCAGATACGAGCTCTTGAGGAGGAGGTCGGCGTACGACTTTTCGAGCGGAACCGACGCAAAACAGCGCTCACCGCCGCCGGTGCGGCTTTTCGTGGTGATGCCGCTGCAGCGCTATCGCAATTGGAACAAGCCATTCGCAGGGCGAAGTCGGCTGCCAATGGGAAACTGGGGTTATTGCGGATCGGCTTCATCTCGACTGCGGGAATTGAGCTTGTGGCCGATATCGTTCGTCACTTTAGAGAGTTAAATCCCGAAGTAGAGTTCTCGTTGCGCAACATTCTCACGGCAGATCAGGTACGGATGCTGGAGACCGGGGCGCTCGACGTTGGATTTCTTCGTCTACCAATTGGCGCGCAGTCGACCCTGGATGTCGTCACCGTGCATCGCGAACCCTTCGTACTCCTCGTACCTTCGTCCCATAAACTAGCAAAAAGGAAAAGAGTGCGCCTGCGCGAGGTGGTGGGTGAGGACTTCGTGATGTATGAGCGTACCTGGGCCCCTGGATTCCACGATTTGATGTTCGGGATCCTTCGCGATGCCGGGATTGTCCCCAATGTGACTCAGACCGCAGGAGAGGTCCCAACGCTGATCTCACTCGTCCATTCGCGCATGGGTATCACCATTGCGCCGTTATCGGTGGTCAAACATAGTGCCGCTTCGGTAGTCGCCTGTGAGATTTTAGACCGGATACCGATGTCTGAAATTGCTATGGCTGTCAGTCAACGATTTCGAACGGCAGTCGTAGACAACTTCAGATCTTTCGCTCTTAAGAAGTTGGCTCGGGCGAGGAAGTCTTTGCGGGCTGAAGAGAGTTGACTCATTCCTTCGTGCCGATAACCGCGCTTGCGTTCACAGATTGAATTTCACTTGCCTGGTAGGTACTATAAAAGGAGTCAAGGAGAAAACACTTCTCCTGCGGCTGGATTTTCTCTTGGTTTCCAGCCCACTCCGTTGAGCAGGATTGTTGTGGCCTTCCGTTCTCTGATCTCGGGATGCTACGTCATTCGGGCAGCGCTTTTGGCGGTTTTCATCAGTTTGGCGCGACGAAGCCAGTCGGTTCGGAGACTACAAGCAGCACGGTTGTCAGGTGCCAACCATGGTTCTATTGGGGACTCGTGGCCCATAGCTTTTTCGGGTTATCCGAAGGGGACTAGGGTCGCGTGAGAGACGCAGCGTGCCCGAGGCACGCCGCGCCTAACTTATCAGCTGGGACTCGCCCTCGAACCCGAATGTCTCCAGAACCCGACCGACCACCGCCGGAAGAAATTCCAGGATGGCACGGATCGGCTCGAGACACTCAAGCTGTTTGTGGTTTCAGATGTTGGGCCTCGAAGCGCACTCCTTTCTTCCAGACAATCAAGGTAATGGCGGCCATCTTGCGCGCCAAAGTCAGGCGCGCCATTTCCGGCCGGATCCCCTTGGCCACCAAGGCATCGTAAAACTCTTTAAACGGGCCAGCCTTCGCAGCGGCCACGGTGGCGGCACTTTTGACTACGTTCTTCAGTTCGTGATTGTGATTGCGATTCAGCCCGCGAATCGAGGCCGGCTTTTTCGCGCGCTGCAGCTCTCCCTGAACGAATCGCTGTTCGGCACTGCTGTGCGTCTCGATCCCAAATCCGCTGTAGGTCCAGAGCTGCCGCTTGGTGCGAAAACGATGCGGTGTTTGCATCCAAGCGATCAGCAGAGCCGCCCGGATCGGGCCGATGAACGGAATCTCGCGTAACAATTTCCAGGCGTCGGGCTTCTGCGCTTCGGCGAGCAGTTCGCGCCGCACTTCGTGACGCAACGACCGCAAGGCATCGAACCGCTGGTAGTAGAACTCCGCCCGGCGGCGCACGCCGGCCTCCTGGATCTTGCCCAGCCACTCCGCGCGAGGCTAAATTTAGAAACTGTGTCGATTCAGCCTGAAAAGAAGAGAGGCGCTCGGCAACCTCACAAGCGCCTCCTCTAATGCATCAACGTAAACCGTACCTCACTGGATCACCTCCTTCTCGGCAGGAACACCGATGTCGACAGGAAAGTCGAGTGATCCGAGTATAGCGCGGGATCAAGGAGATGTCAGAACAAGCGACTCCCTGACCTTTGTGTTTGGGCACGCAAAAGTCTGTTACCAGTAACGCTGCCAGCTCCAAAGAAAACAAGATCGAGCCGGAAACAACAAAGAAAAGCAAGAAGACTGACAAAGGGAAGCCCACTGGCAAAGCACTGAGGCAGCGAAACAACATTTAATGATTGGGAGAGTGGGCAAGAAAAAACGCCGTGAAGACGAGCCGATGACGAGAATGCAGATCGGCTCATCCTCACGGTTAATTGTTGATAGGCAGCCTTCGCGACTATTCTGATTTTGGTGCGATGTTCAACGCTAGAAGCTTACCGTCTTGAGCAGTTTGATATTGAACGGTCGCGTCGCTGCCGACATGCACGTGACCGGTCACCTGAGTTTTTTGGTCCAGCATAAATTGCATGGTGTTCGCATTGCCGTTGCTATTCACTTCAAGTGAGAACGACTTCTTGTCGTCTGCTATGGAGACGACCTTCCCCGAAACAGCACTCGGCTGTGCCGACTGCTGTCCCTGCTGGGGAAGAGACGAAAACGGATGGGCGAATGCGGGCAACCCGATGGAAAGGAGCGCGGTGAGAGACCCGAGCACAAGAAACTTGCAACATATGCTGCCGGCGACCTTAAAGTTCATAGGTGTACCTCCTGAAGTTTTGATGGGCAGGAGAAATGGTTTTAGGCACGATTCGCTCCTTCAGCGCCACAAATTCTTCACGGTGACTTACGCTCATAAGAAACGGTTTAGTTGAGGGAGCCAACCATGCACGAGCGCCCCGGTCTTTGCGCCTAGGGTGAACCACCTAGGAAAATCGCGGCATTCGAGAAATGTTTTCATAGGTCCCTCCAAGCAGAAGCAATCTGCTACTCGCCGGCGCCGGCCAGATGGTTTCCGTTCCCCTCCCTTTGATTAATTACGTACAGAGCCAATTCCAGGCGGTTCGATGTGCCAAGCTTATTGAAGATTCGAAACAAATAATTACGTACTGTGTGCTCGCTCAGGTTTAACTCGCGCGAGATATCCCGGTTCGTATGGCCCTCGGCCACCAACTGTACGAGACCCAATTCTCTTTTTGTCAGTAGTCGCACGCCTTTGGAGTCGGTGATCGACGGGGGGGCGTCCTTTGCCAAGGATTCGACCATGAATTGCAGATCCTGATTATTGGCCCAGACTTCGCCGGCGCTAACCTTATGGATGCACTTGCAAAGCACATCAAAAGACTCATCTCGCGAGAATACTCCGAGCGCACCGGAGCGAAAGGCCTCGATGACCAGCGGTTTGCAGGAAGATTCCAGAAGTATGATGATCCGAGCGCCTGGACTCACAGCTCGTAATTCGCGAGTGACTCGGAATCCCGAGGCTGCACCGTCCTTCAAGTTCGAACTTACGATGCACACGTTTGGGCGAAGATTTTTGAATGCGTCGAGGAATTCAGCGGAATCGACGGTACTAGCCAGCACGGAAAGCTGGCGGTTTCGCTGCAGAGCAGCCTCCATTAATTGACAGTTCATGCGGCAATGTTCCGCGACCAGTAAGGTTATTGGGTATCCGTTCTCACGAGCTCTGTGCATAGCACCACCCTTAGTTTGAAAGATAGAGTTGCGAGCTGGGACAGGCTTCCTGAGGACGGGCAACAAAGATATTAGACATTTTTGGAGAGAATTGCACATACCATGTTTCACCGATGCCCGGGATGCCTTAGGTAGTTTCGTACCTACGGAGTTCAGGGAACATTTGTCTCCAGCGGCCACGGCTATGTTCAGGTCATCGCGTCTCCTGGCGATGGACTAGGTATACCGCGCCACGTTGATGCTGGTACCCGCGCCAGCGAACCTTAGGAACACAAAACCCCCCACCGCATGACAATCGGTTCCTTGTCGGAAATTTTGCGCCTGCCTACCATTTCGATTGCATGAGGAACGTTTGTAGAAATGTGCCGCAGCAAGAAACGCAAGAACGCAGCGAGCAAGTTTGGAGACTGAATCTTGATCGCTGGAGCTAGCGACAAGAGAAGTGCGAGTTAAGCGGACACGCAGATCATCAGGCTTACCTACAGGACAAAGGTCCTGCCTGTAAGTCACAGGGCGAAGCTTTGTGAGCATGAGAGACATGGCCAATTTCAGCAGCGATTCGCAATCGGAAGGCGCAGTCCGCTGGTACGGGATTCACACACGTCATCAACACGAAGTGAGCGTCGCGTCTATTTTGTCGAACAAAGGGTTCGAGGTTTTTTGCCCCACATATGAATCGGTGCGCAAATGGAAGGATCGGAGCAAGAAGCTTTCCTTGCCACTTTTTCCTGGATATGTTTTTCTTGCGGACGGCGTTGAAAAGAAACTGGTCATCGTATCAACGCCGGGGGTTTGCGCGATACTTTCCTTCGGAGGTAAGCCGGCAGTGATTCCCACTTCCGAAATTCAAGCGCTTCGGCGTTCCACGGACTGCCAATATAAGCTTACGCCGCACCCTTTTCTGAATACCGGTGATCGGCTCCGAATCAAGTCGGGGCCTCTCGCTGGAACGGAAGGCATTCTCACGCGGAAAAAAGATATTTACCGGCTCGTGTTGTCGGTTGAAATGCTTGGACGTTCGGCCGCCGTTGAAATCGACGCGTCGCTGGTTGAACGGCCCCCCGGGACCCGCCTGCAATGAATTTTAGGTCCTTCAGAAACTGTAGCCCCAGCCCTGAAGAGAATTTTAGTCTCCGCAAAGATCTAGTCCGCATTGCAGCTACAAGCGGACAACCTGGGATTCAAATTACGTCATGTTTCTCGACTACTACGGACTTCGCGAACAACCGTTCGGTGTAACGCCGGATCCGCGCTACCTGTACTTGAGTTCATCTCATCGAGAGGCACTCTCATCTCTTTTTTATGCGATTGAGACCAACCGCGGCTTCTCTGCCCTTATTGCCGAACCGGGCATGGGCAAAACCTCGTTGTTATATAAGGTACTCGATAGCTTCAAGGCTTCAGCTCGAACTGCCTTCCTGTTTCAGACGGATTGCACACCACACGAATTTCTGGGAAGTCTGCTTCACGATTTGGGCATCTCAGCAAGAAAAGCCGACTTGGCCAAAATGCGCGCAGCGCTCAATAAGGCGTTGCTGGCAGAAATGCAGGCTGGAAGGCGTTTTGTCGTGGTGATTGACGAGGCTCAAAATCTGGACGAGCGAGTCTTGGAGTCGGTGCGATTGCTATCGAACTTCGAGACCGCCGACGCAAAGCTAATGCACATCGTGCTTGCGGGCCAACCACAATTGGCGGACAAACTGGCACGTCCCGAACTCATTCAACTTCGTCAACGCGTTTCGACTGTAGTCCACCTCACTCCGTTTTCACTCAAAGAGACGATTGCCTATATCACGCACAGAATGCGAGTGGCCGGATATGCCGGCCCCCCGCTTTTTACGCGCGAGTCCGTCGAAATGACCTTTCAATTTAGCCAGGGAATTCCCAGAAACATTAATAATTTGTGTTTTCAAGCGCTGACCATCGGCTTCGGGACCCAGCGAAAGAAGATCGACGGCGAAATCATGCGCGAGGTCCTTGCTGATCTGGAGCTTGCGCCGCGGATCACCAGGCCGAGCAACGAGGCCCAAAACCCCGCCCCAGAGTCTCCGCGATTATATGTCGGTGACTTTTCCGAACCCAAATCTGAGCATGCGCGTTCCGGAATCGGCCTGGCATTCTTCGCATTCATGTTAATTCCCCTACTGCTAATAGTTCTTTTCACTGATCCGGGTATCGCGCTCGAAGAGACCATTCGAGGAATAGTTTCAAACGATGGTCCAGTTACCAGCGTGCCAGTGCCATCGTCGCTTCAATTGCCGCGCCCTCCGGCGATCGCTACGGAGAAGCCAGTGGCCGTGGATTCCGAACTAAAGCAAGTCGCGGATGTGCCGAGCGATTCAGAGTCAAATGCAACCTTAGAACCCGCCAATAACCGCGAGGCAGACGATGATCAAGCGTCCGGTTCTAGCCTGGTTCGAGCGGCGGGAAGACAAAATCTATTTGATATCGCTCGCGAATATTTTGGACAGTCCAATTGGGAGATCATTGAGAAAATCCGTGAGCTCAATCCTGGCATCGGGGAACCCGACGAGACCATAAGGAAAGGGACATTGATCCGAATTCCGGGAGAGCATCCAACCCGTGTGCTGTCTGCCGCGAATCGAGGTGGCCGAATTACAGCCGGGCAAGGATCCGCGCCGCAGTCAAATGAGGTGGAATTGCAATATCCGCAAACTACTTTCGAAATAGCGCAGCAGTATTACGGAAAGTGGACCTGGTCAATTGTCGAGCAAATTCGGAGTTTGAATCCCAGAATCCACGAACCCTCTGATCCAATCCCTGCAGGTACCAGGATCATACTTCCCGATCGACCCTCACTTCATAGTTCCGAGCGCGGACCGACTTCGTCCGAAAATCCTCAATAGCAGCGAGGTGACTTCCTTATGCGAAAGCTCTCAATCATAGCGGCCCTATTTTTTGTTCTTGGTTGTGCAGGCTCGGTCTGTGTTGCCCAGAGCAATCCTCAACCCGCCCAATCAGCCGAGCAGGCGAATTCGTCAACGATACCAAATCAGCCAACGGGTGACTCGCGACCGGAGTTACACAAACGCAATCCAAGATATCGAATCGAAGCGGATGACATTATGGAACTCTCGTTTCGATACACTCCAGAATTCGATCAGGAAGTAACGGTGCAGCCGGACGGCTTCATTCAACTTAAAGGACTGCCAGACGAAGTGCATGTACAGGGATTGACCGTTCCCGAACTGATCGTAGAACTCAAGAAAGACTACGGAAACGTCTTGAACGACCCGGTCATCAGCGTCGTTCTGCGAGACTTCGAAAAACCATACTTCATCGCCGGAGGTCAGGTGGGAAAACCCGGCAAATACGATCTGCGTGGCGACACCACGGCAGGCCAGGCGATCGCCATCGCGGGCGGGTTCTCTGACTATGCCAAAAACAAACAAGTATTTCTGTTCCGGCGGTACACGAACGACACGGTAGAAGTGAAGGTCTATAACCTGAAGAACGTTATGAAGGGAAAGAACGTTGAGGAAGATCCAATGCTTCAGCCGGGCGACATGCTATTTGTCCCGAAAACGTGGATGGCGAATGTCGATCGTTTTCTGCCCAGGACTTCGCTTGGAACCTATTTCAGTCCGGGCTTGCTCTGATCTCGACGAAAGGAGTCGCTTATGGAAAGTCACGAAATCGTGTTGAACGATCGTCTAGCCCGACGCTCTGATTCGCTGACGTTGCGGGAAGTCCTGGAAATCGGCCTGCGTCGAAAGCGCACGTTTGGAACGTGCTTTCTCGTTATTTTTCTAGGCGCCGTTTTGGCGGCGATCTTGCTGCCGCTGCACTATGAATCGGAAATGAAGATATTGGTGCATCGCGAAAGACTGGATCCGCTGGTCACGGCGCAGCAAACCGCAGCGGTGGAACAGAACCTGCCAAGCTTGACGGAAGAAGACATAAATTCAGAAGTCGCCATTCTGCGCAGTGAAGATTTACTGGAAAACGTGGTCACGGCCTGTGGTTTGCAGAACGCTAAACAGAGCTCCTGGCTCGTGAAATTGTTTCACCTGACGCCACAACAAGAAGACGAGCACGTCAAAATCAGTAAAGCGGCCCGCAAATTGGATCGCGACCTTCGGATTGACCCGGTAAAGAAATCATTCATTATTTCGGTAAGTTACTCCGCGGATGATCCGCAATGGGCGGCCCATGTTCTTGGCACATACGGAAATCTCTATCTCGAGAAGCACGCTTCCGTGGTCAGACCCAATGACGCAGTTGGTTTCTTTGACCGTGAGACGGTGAAATATCAACAGGCGTTGGACGACGCCGAAAAACGGCTCGCCGATTTCGATCGTGACGCCGGAATCGTCACCGACGAGTCAGAAAAAGAGTCGACCGTTCCAAAGCTAGCCGAATTTGAACTCAGCATGCGTCAAACGCAGGCGAACATTCCGCAAGCCGAAGAACATCTACATTCTCTGGAGGCGCTACTGGAGAAGACGCCGCCGCGCATCACGACACAGCTCCACACCGCGGACAACGGCGGGCTCATGCAACAGCTGAAATCATCTCTGGTGAATTTGGAGGCGCAACGGACCGACCTCACCACGAAATATGCGCCCGGGGATCGGATGGTTCGTGAGGTTGAGTCCCAGATCGCTCAAGTCCATGCGGCGATTGACGCACAAGAAAAAGCGCCTCTGCGCGAAGAAACGACTGATCAAAACCCAACGTACGAATTTCTACGGCAGGAGTTAGTCAAAGCCAAAGCGGACCTCGCGTCCCTTCGCGCCCTCGCGGCGTCTTCGGAGCGCGTGGACAAGTCTTACCAGCAAGCCCTGATTGATAAAGATCAGAAACAACTGCAACAACAAGCGTTGCTGCGAGACGTTAAAGCCGCGGAGGCAAACTATCTTCTCTATCAGGGCAAGCGGGAAGAAGCTCGAATCTCCGACGCGTTCGATAAAAACCGAATTCTAAACGTATCGATCGCTCAGGCCGCAACTGTGCCCTTCCTCCCGACCAATCCCGTACCGCTGATCTTGATACTTGGGTGGATCTTTGCCTGCCTCGTAAGTTCGGGCGTGGTTTTTGTTCAAGATCGCCTGGACACATCTCTGCGCACTCCGGCCCAGATCGAAAGATATCTGGATGTACCCGTTCTTGGCGCCTTGCCCGGAAGGGAGCATGACCCGTTTGGCTCAATTACGCGTTGAATTAGAGTGCGTCTTCTGAAGATACAGGTCCGGCTCCGATCCAGCTATCTGCTAGAGACAAAATCCAGAACGTTCGAAGAGATCAACAGTAATCGCAACCCGAATTCCAGGAAATCGTAATGAGCAAGAATTTCGAAGTGCTACAGAAAGCCGGCTGGAGGCAGGGGCACTTCGAGAAGCAGGACTACGCTTCGACCGGCGATGTTGCAGCGAATCGTTATGCCCCAAAAGCGGAAGTTGTCCGTGATGAGTCTGCCAGGCTCGTTGAAAGAGTGTTTCTTAATCCAGGATTGCGGGCGCCGAGGATGGTTGTTTTTTCCGGAGTGAATCGAGGTGTCGATAGCAGCTGGGTTTGTGCGCGAGCCAGCAAAATTCTAGCCGCGCAGGTGAATGAGCGGGTTTGCGCCGTGGATGCGAATATTCAAACCCCTACCTTGCATAGTCATCTGGGCGAAGGCAACTTGTCCGGTTGGGCGGACGCTCTTCGCGAATCGCGCTCCCTGGTTTCTCTCGCGAGCCAAGTCAAGGGCAGCAACCTTTGGCATTTGCCTGCGGGTAAACCGGGCCCAGTCAGTCTCGGTTTGAAAGCGACGAACCGACTGGGAACGAGTGTCGCCGAATTGCGCGCCGAATTCGGATACGTCTTGGTTGATTCGGCTCCGGTCACCGCAGAGTATTACGCGGCAGAGTTTGGCCAGGAAGCTGACGGCATGATCCTGGTGATGGAATCCTCGGGAACTTCGCCGGATGTAGCGCTTAAAGCCAAGCAGGATGTGGAGGCAAGAGGAATACCGCTTATCGGAATCATTCTGAATCAATCCAGCGACCCACTCCCAACTTTTCTAAGGCGGCTTCTAAAATGAATTCAAATGGATCTTCTCAGGCGTCGTTGAACGGCGAAGGAGCGGCCACGATCGTACCGCTAGAGCCGGTGAGCAAAGTCCGCGCAATGCGGAGAGCCATATCATCGAGGACTCACCGCACCGTGGTTTTGCTCGCAGAGCTCAGCTTGGCTGCGCTTTCCTTTTTTATCTCCGTATTGTTGTTGCACGATGGTCAAACATGGAATCTGACGGTGTTGCTGTCACTCCTGCCCATGGTCCTGGCCTTCCGGCTCGCCGGAATTTACTCCGTTGGGCTGTACAAGAGTTCGCTACGCTACGCGAGTCTTCATGATCTTCTAAACATCACCAAGGCGGCAACCCTCAGCAGCGTCTTCATATACCTCGTGGCGCGGCGCATTGGATCTCCTGGCGGTTTCGGTCTGCTGGTGCTATGCGTTTTGGATTGGGCGCTTTTTCAATTCCTGCTGGGTGGCCTTCACTTTGGCGCGCGGATCTACAGATCTCACTTGGCTGGCGGGCGACGATTGGGAAAACGCGTGGTGATTATGGGGGCCGGTGACGCCGGGATGACAGTGCTGAAGGAACTCACTTCCGATTCGAAGGCAACTTGCCGACCCGTCGCGATTCTCGATGACAACCCACAACTGCATGGTTCAACAATTTGCGGCGTGCCGGTGGCTGGGGCAACATCCGATCTTGCGAAAGTTGCGCGGGCCACCGCTGCGGATGAAGTGTTGATCTGTATTCCCAGCGCGACACGTTCCGAAATGAGCCGGATTCTGTCAGCTTGCTGCCAATCAAATTTGCCCGTCCGTACCTTGCCGACTTTGACGGAGATCATCGACGGGAGAGTGTCGCAACATGACCTTCGCAGTGTCCAAATAGAAGACCTGTTGCAACGCGAGGAGCTGCCGCCGGATCTGAAGGAAATCTCCGAGATCGTCGGCGGGAAGGTTGTACTGGTCACTGGAGCGGGCGGCAGCATCGGATCTGAACTTTCGCGACAAGTCGCTGCGGCCGAACCACGCGTTCTGCTTTTGCTGGAGAAAACCGAAAACAGTCTTTTTTACATTCATCGAGAGCTTCACGAAAAATTCCCCACCTTACAGATTAAACCGCTGCTGGTGGATGTGACCTTGCGGAATCTAGTCGACGAAATGTTTCACCGAGAGCGCCCTGAAGTTGTGTTTCATGCCGCCGCGCATAAGCATGTTGGCCTTCTCGAACTGCATCCGACTGAAGCTGTACGCAATAACATCCTGGGCACGCGAAACGTTGCCATGGCGGCCGTCCGCAGCGGAACCAGCCGCTTCGTCAACATTTCAACGGACAAGGCCGCAAATCCAGAGAGCTACATGGGTCTGTCGAAGAAATTCACCGAGCTGTGCATACAGGAATTAGCTTCCTGGAATGTGACGCGTTTCATGAACGTCCGTTTCGGGAACGTGGCGGGTAGCAATGGAAGCGTCTTGAGACTTTTTTGGGATCAGATTCAAAGTGGCAAACCTTTGCAGGTCACTGATCCCCGAGCCACACGCTACTTCATGTCTATTCCGGAGGCTGTGTACTTGATCCTGCGGGCCGCAGGACAAGGGCAAGGCGGAGAGACGTTCGTATTCGAAATGGGCGAGCCATTCAACATTTATGAGCTGGCAAAAAGTTTGAGCCTACTGGCAGGCCTGGCGCCCGGAAAAGAAGTCCCCATTCACTTTACGGGCTTGCGAGAGGGAGAAAAGGTCAACGAAGAGTTGTGGGAAGAGTGGGAACATCCTATGCCCACTTCGCAGAAAGGCGTCTTGATGATGACCGACCGTCATCCCTTGGCCACCGGTATTCTGGAAAAAATTGACAATTTGGAAAGCTATCTCGTAACCGGCGACCGAAAGGGTTTGTTTGAATATCTCGGCGAACTCATGCCGGATTTTGCGGCCAATCGCCTGCGGTCCTTTCCAGTTGAACCTGAAGCAGCGAAACCTGCAAAAGCTATACCACAGGGGGTGTCTATGAAAGTCCCGTTATCGAAACCTGACATAGGAGAGCTTGAGATTCAATATGTCACCGAGGTACTGAGAAAGGGTAAACTCAGCTTGGGACCACGCTTGGGTGAATTTGAGGAGAAATTTGCGGCCTACGCCGGCACGCGTTACGCCATCGCGACGAATAGTGGCACCTCCGCACTACATCTTTGCGTCCGGGCACTGGGAATCGGCTCCCAAGACGAGGTCATCACCACGCCTTTCAGCTTTGTGGCATCAACGAACTGCATTCTCTATGAAGGTGCCCTCCCGGTTTTCGTTGACATCGACCCTATCACTTTGAATATCGATCCCAAACAGCTCCGGCGCTTTCTGCGGCAATGTTGCAGCCTGGATACCAAGCGTGGCGCACTGATAGACAAGGCCACTGGGCGCACGGTGAAAGCAATTCTCCCGGTTCACGTTTTTGGACTTCCATGCGATATGGATCCCATCATGGAGTTGGCCCGGCAGTATGGTCTCATCGTTATCGAAGACGCCTGCGAGGCGCTGGGCGGCGAATATAGAGGGCGGCGGGTGGGCACCTTTGGAGACGCTTCCGCCTTCGCGTTTTATCCCAACAAGCAGATGACAACCGCCGAGGGAGGAATGATCGTTACGGACAACGAAGACGTCGCTCGCTTGTGTCGCAGCATGCGCAATCAGGGACGTGACGAAGATTCTTCCTGGCTGCGGCACATTCGGCTTGGGTATAACTATCGGCTTAGCGATATTCACTGCGCACTGGGACTGGCTCAGCTCGAGCGAATTGATGAATTGCTCCGGGCCCGCGAACACGCCGCCGTCCTATACAACAAGGCTCTGGTAGGAAATCCATATCTCACTTTGCCTTCGGAGTTCGACGGTATCCAACGCAGTTGGTTTGTATACGTTGTCCAAATGAATTCCCCCGCTGGGAAAACTGATCGAGACAGAGTGCTACTCAAGCTAAGGGAACAAGGCATTGAGTGTCAGGCTTATTTCCCGGCCATTCACAGGCAAGCGTATCTCGCCGGAAACAGTCGCGCTCCGTTGGGCCCGCTATTCCGCACGGAGTCCGCATCGGATCGGTGTATCGCTCTTCCCTTTTTCTCATCCGCAACCGAACAACAGATTGAATTCGTTTCGGAAACCCTGGCCCGCATCCTGGAAGAAACACTCGGGGCCGCCGCACAGGCCCCCCGCGTCTTCACTGCTGCGGCATCTCTGCATCAGTAAAATCGCCGATGCCGAGGTGAATTAGCAGGTCGCGTAAGCCGTTCTCCAGCTCTTCAAGCTTCACACCTATCAAGTTTTTCGAGGTACAAAAACTATGTCGAGAAATATCATAGGCGTTCACAACGGGCACAACGCGTCCGCAGCCATCGTGCGCGATGGTTCATTACATTTCGCCATGCAGGAAGAGAGACTCACGAGGACGAAAAATCAGGGTGGAATGCCGAGCCATGTATTAAACGAAATTAACAATAGATTCCTTACCGTCGAACCTGATTCGTCCGAGATACCGGTCGCCTGCGGCGGGCGAAATCTAACAACTTGTCATTGGCGGCGCGACGACATTCTGAAGAGCTACGGTGAGACGTCATGCGGCCCCATCGGTCGGGTAAAACGGCTCGCACGCAAGAACGCGGCTATTTCGGATTCCATAAACAGCGTGAAAATGAAGAAAATCGCGAACGAACTGAAGACGGTGCTGAAAACCCCGCACTTGACGGCCTCAGGCTTCGATCATCATCTGTGCCACGCCGCGGCAGCGTATTTTGGTTGGGGAAGAATGACCGAAAAGGTGCTAATCCTCACATGCGATGGTGCCGGCGACTGTGCTTGCGCGACCGTGAATGTCGGCGAGAACGGAGAAATCCGGACAATCGCAAAAACCGAAGAATCAAACTCAATCGGCGCGCTCTACGGCAAGGTTACTTATCTCTTCGGCATGGTTCCGATGGAGCACGAATACAAATTGATGGGGCTCGCGCCTTACGCTGAGAATTCGCGCGAAGCTCGAGCGATTGCGACTGAGCTCGAGCAATTATTCGAGTTTGATCCGCAAAACCCGATGGTTTGGCGAAGAAAAAACGGCTGTCCACCTCTACAGTTTTCTTCGGAGTATCTCTCGAACCTATTGCAGCGCAAGCGCTTTGACCACGTGGCGGGTGGCGTCCAACTGTTCGTCGAGAAATTTCTAGCCCGATGGGTACAGTCCTGCGTTCGCGCCACCGGCATTCGGAAGGTTGCTTTGAGTGGGGGAGTTTTCATGAATGTTAAAGCGAATCAGAAAATTCTGGAGCTCCCTGACGTGGACGAATTGTTCATTTTCCCCTCATGCGGCGACGAAACCAACGCGATGGGTGCGGCCTGGCTTCTTCACCACCAGCTTTTTGGCGAGATACCGAAACCCCTATCTCATTTTTACTTGGGCAGCGAATACACCAATGGGCAAGTCGAAGAGGCATTGCGGACCTACAAATTTCAAGGTCCCATCCACGCGCAGGAAGAAGACGACGTGGAATTGGCTGTCGCGTCGCTCCTGAGCCAAGGAAAAATCGTCGCGCGTTTCAAGAGTCGCAGCGAATTTGGCGCACGCGCGCTCGGTAACCGCTCCATTTTGGCGAATGCATCCCACACAGATGCAGTGCGAACTATCAATGAAATGATCAAGTGCCGGGATTTCTGGATGCCTTTCGCTCCTTCCGTTCTGGAAGAACGAAGTGAGGATTATTTTGTTAAGCCGAAATCCATGCCCGCCCCTTACATGATCATGACCTTCGACACGCACGAGCGAAAGCGACAGGCCATCTCCGCCGCGCTTCATCCGTACGACCATACGGGGCGGCCGCAGGAAGTTAGCTCCAGCACGAACCCGGACTACTATCGTTTGCTCAGATATTTTGAGGACATGACCGGAGAGGGACTGGTCCTGAATACTTCCTTCAACCTGCACGGAGAGCCGGTGGTGTGCACTCCCGCTGACGCTCTCCGTGTCTTTGACTTATCGGGACTCGAGTATCTTGCTCTTGAGAATGTTTTGATCTCGAAAACTCGGCGCGCCGTGACCAATGTGACCGTTACAAATAACGGACTGTTGCATGCTCTCTAACACATTGCCCGACGCTGCTGATCAACAGCCCGGCACCGCTAGCGCGAAGACCATGTCCGAACTCTCCAAGACTTCATTGATGGCGCCTGGCAGGGACGAACTGCCCCTGGAAACATCCGCGATTCTGCGGATCTTTGGGAAAAACACACTTTGGTTGTGGCTGGATCTCGGGGCGCTGCGCGTGGGAACGATGCTAGCGGGGCTTTTTCTGATCCGTTACTTCGGCCCCACAAATTTTGGCATCTACAGCACGGCGTTGGCCATGGGTTGGCTCGCGAACGCCGTCGTCGACATAGGTTTGACTCGCTACGCGGCGCGGGCTGTGGCCGCAACACCGCGGGAGGCGCCCTCGATTTTAATGGTCAGCTTGCTTACAACTTTCATTTCGGTTATCGCGGAAATCGGTTTGCTGATTTTCGCGGCTGCTGAAGCTCGTTGGGAATTGGCAAGCCTCGCCGCGGGTCTGGTACTTTGCAATTTTGAAGGTACAGCCAGCCTGTGCTCGAGCATGCTAACCGCCGATCTGCGTTCCCGAGCCATCTTGCCGGGTTCCATCGTGGGCGCTGTTGGACTGATTAGTCTCACATTTCTTGTCATATGGTTTCACCTATCAGTTTTGCTGATGCTTGTCGGGCTTTGCTTCAAATCTCTATTCGTTCTCTGCATGCGGCTGTGGCAATTGCGGTCGAGGTGGCCGGCACGGCCGGATTGGTGCGCTAGTGAGGTGTATCGTGTCGCCAGGCAGGCATGGCCATACTTTTCGTACAATCTGACGCAAGTTGGCTACGGACGAGTAGCGATCCTTTGCTTTGGTCTGGTCGCGACGCAGGAGAAAGTTGGCTGGTTCGCGGCAGCCTTTGCGCTGTCAGATGTGTTTCCACAATGGAGTTATGCTTCGAGTGGAGCTTTGCTGCCCGTCTGGACTCGGCTGTACGAAACTAAACGCATCGTTGAGCTACTGGCTTTGCGAGAGCGGTTACTGGATATCGTCTTATTTCTTTCGGTTCCGCTCCTGGTTCTATTGGCCGTATTTGCTCCGCAATTGTGTCATTTCCTGGGAGAACGCTTCTCGGCCAGCGCTCCAGCGTTGCGCATCGTTTCCAGCCGCTCTGTGCTGGCAGTCTTGGATGGCTTTCTCGGGCATGGATTTTTGGTTGCGATAAATCGAGTGAAGGAACGCCAGCACGCTTTAGCCAGATGTGTGGTCTTGCTCGCCATTCTGAGTTTGGGATTTGGTTACGTTTGGGGTCCGGTTGGAGTCGCGGCCGCGTTGCTCATCGCCGATTCAATGCTCATCCTTCAGTACCTCAAGCTTACGAACAAAATTGGCTTGAGAATCTCTTGGCCGGCAGTCCTACCCAGCATCATGGCGGGCACGGCCATGGCCGGCACCGCTCTCGCGCTGCCTCAAACGATCGGGCTGACGGTGAGAATTCCGGCCTCGATTGTGGTTTATTTCTTGGTGCTCACCGTCCTTTCTCCGGATAGGCTCCTGAGCGCAAGCCGCACTCTTCGTGAATGCATTAGCACCAGCTAAGGCCGGTAGCTTCTGGCGACGCAGACCAAGAGTTTCAAAGCAGCATAATTCTGCAAATGTCTAAATCCATCGACAAAATCTCCGTTCTCGATAGCATTCCACTGCGCGCCCTGGCGTTTGCCACAATGCTCGCGGCCGGATTCGCGATCACGCTGACGGTGGACGAAGTCCATCACTCCGAAGTGCGCGGCCTGCAAATACTTGCGAGCATGTCCCTTGTGAAAGTTTTCGGCATCGTCATCGTCGGAACGATTCTGCTGGTTCTTCTGATCAAATATGCCGAGGTCGCGCTGGCGTTTTTCTTTCTCGTTGGCATGTTCAAGGGTGATCCGAGGCTTTCGTCAACCCCGGTTGATTTAACGATTCTGGTTGGCGCCCTTGTGGGCTTGGCTGTCGCGCTCCGCTTGATAGCTAGTCGCCAAGCGCTTTCTGTGCCGGCCGAATACTTTCTGTACCTTCCGCTGATTTGCTTGATGGTTTTGAGCCTGTTCTATACACCGGATTTTTCCGCCGGATTAGAGAAGACTCTGCGTTTCGTGTTCCTGACTGGCCTTGGCGTTGTGGCTCCATTTGCCCTCTTCGATTCGCCAGCGAAGATACGCCGGTTCATGATCACAATGGTCGGTGGCGGGATACTGCTGGCCGTGAATTCGCTTTTCATGCTAGGCGGCCAGGAACGACTGGTAGCGCCTAGCGGACTGAATACCGAACTAGGCTCAGCTTGCGCGGCTGGATTAGTGATTATTTGGGGACTGTTATTCCCGGGATGGTCATTTTTCAAAAGGTTTCTGGTGTATCCGGTGGTCGGCCTGCTCGCGATCGGCATGGTCGGATCGGGTGGCCGTCTCGCGAATGCCTCGGCAGTGATCTGCATTATCATTAGCATCTTTCTCTGCAAGAAATTATTTCGTGATGCTCTCATCATGGGAGGATTGGGTCTGTTAGCGCTGCCCTTCGTATGGATCCCGGACGCATCCTACGAGTACCTGAGTTCACTGGCCCATCCTCCTGAAGCGATGGGAACCAGAAGCGGCCTGATGGAACTGGGTATCAGCCTTATGGGTGAACATCCGCTTCTGGGTGTCGGAATCCAGGGCTTCCGTTATCACTCTCCAAATCCTGTTACCTACAATTTCCCGCACAACATCTTCCTGGAACTGGGATCGGAGATGGGGGCGCTGGCGGCCCTTGTTTTTTTGGGGATTTTGATTTATTCATTTCGTGAAATTGCCAAACAGCTGACCAATCCCGCAACCAAGCACGAGCCTCTGGTCCACACGGTTTTCCTGCTGATGATATTTGTCTTTTTGGACTCGATGGTTTCGGGCGACATCAACGACCTCAGGTTCATGTGGTTTGTGCTTGGATTACCATATGTTCTTAGAGGACTTTATTCTAATTACCTGCCGGCTCTCGGCGGAGCTGAAACCCGGTGGAATCCCGCCTACGCAACTCGCTACGCCTCAAGCGATTTCGAGTATCTAACCTGACACGCTTTTTCCCGATGGGAGTCTCCACGTACAACAATGAGTTCCGCGACTAAAATTGCCAAGCTCGAACCTGAAATGAGCCCGGGTGTAATTGCCCCTGGCCCGGCCGCTCCGGACTCCCAACGCGAGCCCGCTCCACGAAAAGGGGTGAAGATTTGTCATCTGTCGCCTGAAAATGGACGCGACAATCGCGCCTACGTTCGGCAAGCGCTCCCCACCAGTTCTTACGGACTTTCTACTTCCATAGTGGGGCCGCACGGTGTGCAAGATTCGATTCAAAAGGTTCAATTCATTCCGCTCGCCAACAGTCGAAACCGTGCGCTCAGGATGTTGCGGGCGCCAAAAGGAGTGTTTCGAGCACTGCGTCAGAAGGCTGATATCTACCACGTTCACAATCCTGAAAACATTCCGGCAGGCCTTCTTCTCAAATTTTTGTTCAGAAAACGTGTTGTGTACGATTCGCGAGAAGACTTTCCCGCAATGATGCTCAACAAGACGTATTTGTCGCCGGGATTGCGCAAATTGGCCCAACAGGCGGTGTTCAAAGCGGAACGGCTTGCAGCCAACTATTTTGACGGATTTGTAACGGCGGATGCGGGTACTCTGCGCCCGCACGCGAAGCATGGTCAAAGCAGAAAGTTGGTTTTCTACAATCTTCCTAATCTTCAGTTCTTTCCCAAACCCGTCAACAGAGACAAGCCTTTCGACTTGGTGTACCGAGGCGGACTTTCCGAGCGTGCCGGAACTTTCGTTCTCCTGGATGCCGTTCGCTTGCTAACCGACCAAGGGTGGCGAACGAACTTATTGATGTTCGGCTATACAGATAATGACGAAGTGCAGAGGTCTATTACTGATCGCATTCAGGCGCTCCAACTCGAACAACAGGTAACACTGGCAGGCAGAATTCCCCATGATCAGATGGCCGCAACCTTGGGCCAGGCACGGATCGCCGTGAGCCCGCTTCTGGACAATCCGAAGTTTCTCAACAATATTCCAGTGAAAGTATTTGAATCCTGGGCTTGCGAATTGCCCGTAGTGTCTAGCGATTTGCCGCCGATCCGCCCTTTCTATGAGAGGGATCAATATCACTTGCTCGTCAAGCCCGGCGACCCCGGAGCATTGGCCCGTGCCATCGCCGATTTGCTGGACCGTCCGGACGACATCCTCCGAATAGGAAAGCAATGCCGTCAAAAAGTGATCGAGCGGTACAACAACGCCATCGAAATCCGAAAACTGCTCTTCTTTTATCGGAGAGTGCTCGCAAGTTGACCGGCGTCATTTTGCCGTCAACCAGCTGTGGTGTGGCCCACACCGCCTTAGGCTCGGGCCGGTTCTTAATCAGGATCCAGACAATGAACAAGCGCCTCATCATCAATGCGGATGATTTGGGTCTCAGTCACGGCATCACGGATGGAATCCTGCTGGCTCATCTCGATGGGATCCTCACCAGCGCTTCCCTCATGGTCAATCAACCTGCAACCGAATACGCAGTGCGGCAACTCCCCAGCGTGCCAAAGCTGGACGTGGGAATCCACCTGAATTTGTGTCAAGGAACTCCGGTTCTTCCCGCGGGTGCGATCCCCTCTCTGGTGAATAAGGACGGCAATTTTCTCACTCCGGCAGAGATGGGTCGAAGACTCGTGCTTTGGCAAGTCTCGCCAAAAGAAATCGAGGCGGAGTTTCTCGCACAAATTGACCGAATGCTCGATCACGGAGTCGTCCCCTCGCACGCTGATTCTCATCATCGCTTCCATATTTATCCCGCTGCCGTGCGGCCATTTTACCGGGCGCTTCGGGCTCGGGGAATTCATCGCGCACGCGGTGCGAAAAAATCCCACTATCCATCGAACGGAGAACTTGGCGGGCCGCACGCGGGGAATATCTACAGGCGCCTTTTTGTGAAGAGTTACAACGAATTCCTGCAGGCTGTCGTGTTTAGAAATTTGACTTTGCCTGATGCCGGCGTGGCATTTCATCCCCGGTACCGGGGGAATTTGGCATTACTCCACGACGCGTGGACATCAACGCTTGAGAATCTGCCCGCAGGGACTTACGAAATGTGGTGCCATCCAGGCTTTCGGGAATCTGGATTTTCGGAAACCGACGCGCTAGGAGATCAGCGCGAGATCGAAATCGGTATTCTCACAGACCCGCAACTCCGTGAAATCGCGAACCGAGCAAAAATCAGTTTGGTTACGTTCAGCGATCTCTGAATCGCATTCTCCATGCGACGCACAAGAGCCTACGGCAACACGAAATTCAATTTCCCCAGCAACGAAACGACGTTGCGATCTCGCGGCCAGGAAAGTTGAAATTTTGTTGCTTCAACATTGGGACCGCCTTTGATTTTTTCAAGCACTAACAAAATAGCCAGGAGGAACACATGAGGATCTTCATTGCGGGTGTCGATGGTTATCTCGGCTGGGCTCTCGCTCAGCATCTGACAGCCCGGGGACATGAGGTCGCCGGGGCGGATCTTTTCCTCCGCAGAAAATGGGTAGAGGAAATGGGGTCGTGGAGCGCTACGCCCATCTCTGGGATCGAGGACAGGCTGGAAGGGTTTCGCAAGCGCTATGGCAAGGACCTCCGCTTTTGGCACGGAGACCTGCGCGATTACAGCTTGGTCGAAAAAATATTCAAAGACTTTCAGCCTGAGGCCATCGTGCACTTGGGAGAATGTCCTTCTGCTCCGTATTCCATGATCGACGTGCACCATTCAGTTTTCGTGCAAACGAATAACCTCACCACGACCTTCAACTTGCTCTATGCCATGCACGAAATCAGGCCGCAATCCCATCTTGTGAAGCTGGGCACCATGGGCGAGTACGGCACCCCCGATATGGATATTCCGGAGGGGTTTTTCGAGGTCGAATTTCGAGGCAGGCGCGCCAGACTTCCGTTTCCACGTCTGGCAAACTCTTGGTACCACTGGTCAAAGGTGCACGGCTCGAACAACATCATGTTCGCCTGCAAGATTTGGAACTTGCGCGCCAGCGACATCATGCAGGGAGTTGTGTTTGGCACGCGCATCGACGGCATGGAGAATGATGCGCGCCTGCTCACGCGAGTGGATTTCGATCAGGCGTTCGGCACGGCGATCAATCGTTTCTGTTGTCAGGCCGTCATTGGTCATCCGCTTACTCCGTTCGGGAAAGGGCACCAACGCCGCGGTTTCCTGCCGCTCCGCGATTCCGTGCAATGCCTGACACTTGCGCTGGAAAATCCAGCGCGACCTGGGGAATACCGCGTCTTCAACCAATTTGAGGAAGTCTACGACGTCACGGAACTTGCGTTAAAGGTCCAAAAAGTAGCAAGAAATCTTGGCCTCGATGCCGAGGTCCAGAATCTGGAAAACCCCCGCAGCGAAGCAGAAGAACACTACTACCACGCCGATCATAAGCACCTTTTCAATCTTGGATACCGCCCGGCGCATAGCGTCGAAACGGAAGTGGACATTATGCTTCGCGACCTACTTAAGTGCCGCGAGCGCATCAACGCCAAGCGCGACGCTTTGATTCCAGATATTCACTGGAACGGACGAAGGGCGAAGGTGGGAATCGCGGAGCAGCCTGTCGAGGACCATGCAATCGCCGCAGTGGCGCGAGACTCTGAAACTGTGCCGGCCTCGGCCAGCGCCGCTCGAAGCTCACGGTTCTCACAAGATCGATCGGACGTGCACGCGCCATCGAAGTCGGCCACCCCGAGTCTTAGCTAGGTTCCACACTTTTTGGAGGAGAGCATGTTTGAATCAAAATTCAGGGCCCATAGCGCTCAGTTCCAAAAGGCGTATGACCGCATGCCTTATCCGCTTCAAAACGTACTGACGAGCGCCCGTGGTTGGTTTCTAACTCGAAGCCGATACAACAGGGACATGCATGCACTTTTGAAAGAGCTGCGAACTCACGAAAAGTGGGATGTGGATGAAATAAAGTCCTACCAGACGCAGGCGATCCAGAAAATCGTGGATCATGCACGCGCCTCAGTCCCCTTTTACTCCAAGTATCCAGCCGTGGAGTTAAAGGAGCCGGGAGACATTGCCAGCTATCCCGTATTGACGCGCGACGTGATTCGTGAAAATGCGGATCGTTTCGTCTCGAAAGCGTCCGAGCACAAGGATTGCATTCGAGTCGGAACTACGGGAACTACGGGAGCCAGTTTGCGAGTCTCGTACCGTCAGACCGTGGCGCAGCGAAACTGGGCATTCCACATGAGGCGCTGGGCGTGGGCGGGCGTTAAACCTCGCACCCCTCGTGTCACGTTGTTCGGAAGCCGAGTGATACCCACCGATCGCACCGAACCGCCGTATTGGACTCACAATGTTGCGGAACGCCAGATCTTAATGAGCATATTTCATATGTCGGAATCCACGGCGCCGCACTACATTGACTTTTTGCGGCGTCAACGCGGCAAGGTCCTCGAGGGGTTTCCGTCAGTCTTGTCCATTTTGTCGGATTTCATATTGAAGAGAGGCGAAACCATTCCCATGAGGGCCGTTTTCACTGATGGCGAGCCGCTTTATCCCTTTTTGCGAGAATCAATCGAGCAAGCTTTCGACACTCGCGCCTTCGATCTATACGGAAACACCGAGCTTTGCGGTCTGATCCACGAATGTGAAGCTGGTCGCATGCACGCGGCGCCGGATTATTCGTATTTAGAGATCCTGGATGAAAATAATCAGCCAGTGCAAGATGGCGAAGAGGGTTTCTTTGTCTGGACAGGATTTATTAATGACACGATGCCTCTGATTCGATATCGGATCGGCGACCGCGGCTGCTGGAATCAGGGAGAAACATGCACCTGCGGCCGCGCGTTTCCTGTCGTAGTGCCGACCATCACTCGCGATAGCGATCTTCTCCGTTGTCCGGACGGGCGTGTCTTTTCACCACGGGCGCTCAATCAATCGCTGAAAGGCACGCGTTCGCTGCGTTTCTGTCAACTTATTCATGACCAGCTCGGCCACGTGATTGTTCGGGGCGTCGCCGGTGACGCAGCTGCGTTTGAAGACGTCATGAGTGTCCGCAAAAACCTTCAACAAATATTCGGCAAACGCATGACTGTTTCGGCCACTCTAGCGGATTCACCGATCGTTCGCGCTGGCGGGAAAATCCCTCTCATCATCCAATCACAGTTTCCAGAAACGAAGCCGCAGCGTGTGCCTCTCCAGAATGTTGATGTTTACCAAGCTCAAGCTGGCCAGTAAGAGGCGGCGTTCGCACTGCGTAATGACGGACGGACAATTCGCGGTAATCGGCCAACAGCACAATTTGACATGAACATTTTCAAGGAGCAGCAATGACGTATTTGTTTTGGGTTTGTCTCGCTCTAATTATATATGTATATGTCGGCTACCCCGCACTTCTGGCGTCCGGAATACTCGGCAGACGAAGACCCGTCCAAGCGGCGAATGTGGAACCGACAATTAGTGTGATTGTTCCCGCGCACAATGAGGAAAAGACAATTCAAAGCAAACTGTCGAATTTGCTCGCTCTGGATTTTCCGAAAAACAACTTGGAAATTCTGGTTGGCAGTGACGGGTCCAGCGATCAAACCGAAGCACTGGTAGAACGATTTGCAGAATCTGGCGTGCGCTTGGTGAGTTCCAAGGAAAGAATCGGAAAAAGCGCCATGCAAAACGAATTGATTGCACGTTCTTCGGGAGCGATCCTGGTCTTCACTGATGCGGATTGTCTACTGGCCCCGAATGCTCTGCGTCTTCTCAGTCAAAATTTCGCCGACCGCACGATCGGACTTGTCACCAATTGCGCCGTCATCCTCAACCAGGACGCGACAGGAGTTGTGGCGAGCGAGGGCATCTACTGGCGCTATGAGCGTTGGTTACGTCTTCAAGAAAGTGAGCGTGGCATGTTGGCGATGGCGAGCGGATCGCTCTTCGCTGTGCGTCGTGACTTATGGCGGCCGCTCGATCCAAATGTTGGCGACGACTTTGTGCTGCCTCTTCAAGTTGCCCGAGCCGGTTATCGCTGTGTCATGGAAACCAGAACATCCGCGCAAATCATTATGCAGAGCGAATCGCACTCAATGATGAGCATGAAGATGCGAGTCATCAGCAAGGACCTGCGCGGTCTGCTGCAGAATTCGAGTTGCCTGAACCCGCTTCGAACCGGACGTGTGGCGATCGGGCTTTGGTCTCACAAGCTGCTGCGCTGGGCCGTTCCCTATTTTTTGATCGCGCTAGTCGCCAGCAGTTTCGTGCTAGCTAGTCACAGCCCGTATGGATTGTTCCTAGCCGCACAAGCAATCTTTTATATCGGCGCGCTCGCGGGAATGCTGTTCGGTACGCGCAGGTTCCGACTTCCGTTGTCCGTAGCGCACTCTTTCTGCCTGGTGAATCTGGCTGCTTTGCTCGGCACCTTACACTGCCTCTCATCGCGCACGACGGGTCAATGGAAAACGGCACGATAGCATTTCATTCAGCTTAATATCGCTATAAGGGTGCACTCGATGAGTGCGATTCATTTCCACGGCTGGTTCAACGGAGTCACGTCGTTCCTGGTCTGTGTCTCCACGCTTCCGATCGTGTGTCACTTGGCTGCTCGATGGCAACTCCACGATCCACCCGGGCCGCTCAAAATTCACACCTCGCCAATCCCACGGTTAGGAGGCATCGCGTTGGGGCTTGGGCTAATCGCAGGAATCTCAGTCGGCGGAACCGGCCTGTTTTCCCAAGCGCTTTATTTCTATTTAGCTCTTCTTTTAATTTGGATAACCGGCCTGGCCGACGATCTATGGAGTCTTTCTCCGTGGGTTAGACTGCCTGCACAAGTCGGGGCCGGGCTTCTGATCAGCCAGACGCATTGGGGCATTCAACTTTTTGGCCATCCGATTCTAAACGCCGCGGCTACTTGCCTGTTCGTCGCGATATTTGTAAACGCTTTTAACTTTCTGGATGGTGCCGACGGTCTCGCCGCAAGTGTCACGGGTATGGTGGGCTTGGGTTACATTTTGTTGTACACCAACCGTGCAGCATCCGTGGGTGCCGCAGTTGCCTGGAGCTTGTTGGGGACGTGCGTGGGCTTCTTGTTGTTTAATTTTCCGCCTGCCCGGGTGTTCATGGGAGATTCCGGCAGCACCGTGCTCGGTCTTCTGGTTGCTTTTTTGAGCCTTGATTTTTACCGGGTTCACCAAGTCCTTGGAACGCACCTGCTGCTTCCTCTGGTCTTCGCAGGGCTACCTCTCATGGACTTTCTCCTCGCAGTATTTCGAAGGGTGCGGAACGGTGTCTCTCCATTCTCTGGTGACCGCCAGCATTTTTATGACTTACTGCTGCAACGAGGCTGGTCTGCTCGTCCGGTTGCCGTGATCGCCTGCGTTGCCACCGCGCTGCTAATTTTAGGAGGGTGGCTGTGCGATCAGCCTGACCGCACGATTGGCCTCGTCATCCTGATGGCGATGTTCGGGTACATGTTCATAACCGCGATTCGCCTGGGCTCCCTCCGTTGACAGAACTTTCGTCCGCAAGGTCGAATTCGGGCGGTTAAGAAACAGTCACTTTTGCCGAGATAATATGATTCTGTGGCAGAAAGAAAATACTGAAAGTGCTTGCAAAATTGGCGTCGCGGGGGACTTCTTACCGGCGCCGGATTTCAAGCTTCCCGGCGAATGCACGTGGTCGAGCATTTCCGGCTTCATCGCTCCATATTTTAGGGACGTAGATATATCCGTCGTAAATTTGGAGTGCCCGGTAGACGTGGGCAATTCGAAAGCCAGGATGAAGATGGCCCTGGGTGGGAGTTTCTGCGCCCCCGCCGAAGTGCTGAATTTCCTTTCCGCAGTCAAAACCGGAATCGTAGGAATCGCAAACAATCATATTTATGATTATGGAAAAGAAGGACTCGAATGTACTAAGCGGGCGGTATTGGCGAAAAAGATGGTGCCTATCGGCTGCGGACGAACCCTGCGTGATGCCCCCGACGTACTGGTTTGGGAAGGTCCTGCGAGAACACGGATGGGTTTTTGGGCCGCAGCTCGCGGCCTAAGTGAAAACGGAACGCGCAACGCTTCCGGCGTCGAGCCAGCAACCAGGAAGCGTGGTTTGGAAGCACTTGCGGAAATGAAGCAGCAAGACACCCAGCTGCGTGTTGCACTGATCCACGCGGGTTTGGAGCGCACCAATCGGCCGGATCCACATGATGTCGCATTTATGGATTCGCTCGCCACTCTAGGCTTCGACGTGGTGGCGGCAGCTCATTCACACCGCATCAGTGGCTATAAGGTAGTAACTCGACCCGACGGCAGTCCGGCGTTCTGTTTTTACGGTTTAGGAAGTCTCTTGTCCGGGGTCATGTACACGCCGCTCGAACGCGAAGGAATCCTCGTGGTAATCGCGTTGGATGCGCGCGGCGGAATCGCGAAAGTAGAAGGCCGGCCTATTCAACTTGAAGGAGCTGGATGGGGAGTTGTGCCTGACCTGGAGCGAGGCGAAAGCATCTCCCAACGATTTCTCCGCTGCTCAGCGGAGATTTCGGACGGTTCATACAAGAGGTTGTTCTACGAAGACACGGGGAAAAACCTTTTCCGTCGCCAGTTTCGAGATCTGCAGGTTGCCGTTCGGCAGGGCGGCTTCAAAGGTTTGACGCAAAAACTGAGCCGTCTGCGAATGCGTCACTTGCATCGGCTGCTCTGGAAAGGTTTCACTTCGCGCGAATATCTGCCGCGATAGTCCCCAGCGAGAATGCGGTTTTGAACCGAAATCCAGCACGGCAAAACTTCGAAGGCTAGCGTTTTCATTTCTCCTAAAAACTAGCGGGGGCCAGCTCAGAAGCTGGTTCCACGCATTCGATACAATGACGACCCATTCGCAATTGCCCCAAGCTATCCAGCAGCCCCTCGCCGATGAGCGCAGAGGTTTGCGCTTCTTGAGAAAATTGTATTCGTTCCATCACGTCCAGCGGTTTGAGTGGCTCAGAAAGAAAATCGCATCGCTCGAGAAACAAAGCGTTTCCATTTTGGAAGTTGGCTGTTCAGACGCCAGGTCGCTCGACTATGTCCCTGTGCCTGTTGACCGTTACTGTGGTTTCGACGCCGGATGGCGAAGCGGCTTGCAAAACGGCAAAGCCTGCGGACTCGCCGCCGCGCGCGAACGCTACGGCCACCGGAATAATTTTACGTTTGTGCAATCCGTTAGTTATACGGACATTAAGCGCGTTCCGGAGAAATTCGATCTTGGAATTGTGATGGAAACATTCGAGTATCTTGACACCCATCAACTTGAATCCTATGTCGGCATACTCGCAGAAAAAATTGATGCCAATGGTTGCGTATTCGCCACCATGCCCAACGAAAAGGGCTTTCCACTTCTGGTCAAAGCGATCGGTTCGAAGCTTTCGGGCGTGCGGCGCAGCGAATATACACTTCCCCAATTTCTCAATGCGCTGGCGGGAAGACTCGATCGCGTGCCGCGTGCCGAGCGAGGCCGCAAGGGTTTCGACTACAGCCAAATTGCCGCTTTAGCTCGGCGTTATTTTCGCTACGTTTATCTGGAAGCTGTCGGTTCCCCCGGACTTCCGGCTTTCCTCAGTCCGAACATCGGCTTGATCGCTTCGCACAAACCCATGGTGTGGGATGCAAGAAAGGCAGCGGCACCGATGAACAGGGTAATCGGATGAAACACTCATGCATTCTCGCAATTTGCCTTGGCTTAATGACCATAGCTTTTGCATTCGTCCCATCGTCCGCGGCACAGCAGTCGAGCCAACAGCAAAACCAAGGACAGAATCAACAACGCAATGAATATCGGGATGAGCACGAAGACTCACAACAAGACCTGGAGCAAAAAGGCGTCACCACGTTCAGAGGTAAAATCTCCCAGAAATATTCGATATTCTATTTGGAAATATCCACGACGCACAATAGTTACAAGCTGGATGACTCACGAAAGGCCAGGCTATATCTCGGAAAGACTGTGAGGGTTGCGGGCACGCTCGATGAGGAGAAAAATATCATTTACGTCAAGGAGATTTCAGGCGCGGGTGACCTTCGTGGCAATCCGTAGCATGAATTCATCATTCGAAGACGAACAAGGTCCGATCAATGAATCAGCGAGAACTAATATGAAACACAGCTCAGCCCATGGAGGATTAATGTTACGCGGAGTTCTTCTTGGCGTGTTGCTGATCGTGCTATGTCCGATCGGTCGGGCCAAGACTTACCATGTGGATGCGGTAAATGGGAACGATTCAAACGACGGAATGTCACCTTCCACCGCGTGGAAATCGATTGCGAAGGTCAATGCTTCGAAGTTCACGCCAGGGGACTCTATTCTTCTTCGACGCGGAGAAACCTGGAGGGAAATGCTAAGCCTTTCGACTTCAGGTGCGCAGGGAATGCCGATCGTGATTGACAGCTATGGCGACGGTGCACCGCCCGTGATCAGCGGAGCAGATCTGGTGCCAACTTCAGCCTGGTCGGCGTGCGGAAATTGCTCGCCGCACATCTGGCAAGCATCAGTGAACGTGCAGCCGAACGTTGCTATTTTTGATGGCGTCAAGGGCAACAAGAAATTATCCAAAGACGAACTGAACAGTCCGCGCGATTGGTTCTGGGAGTCGGGCTCATTGTTCGTATTTTCCGACAACAATCCGGCACCATCGTTTTCGAATCCTGGAATTGAAGCCGGCGTCCGTCCAAGCGGTATCAACCTTACGGGAATTTCTTACGTTACGATCAAAGATTTGCAGATCAGTGGCGCAAACGCGACGCCTTACGCCGAAGGAGCGGGAATTTGGGCCATCACCGTTCACTTAACGGGTCCAACTCCGGCAAGCCTGGAGGTTGCGCACGTGGCTGTTGTGAACGGAGCGGGCGACGGCATCCACCTCGAAAACGCCGATCACTGTTCGATTGATGACTCCGTGGTGGCAAATAATGACGGCGCCGGCATCAAAATCTATCACAGCAACGGAACATTCCCGATTACAGCGGCTTCGATAACGAACAACGACGTTCATCACAATCACTTCAATGGAATATTTATTGTGGGATGTCCCAGGAGCGAACGCTGTCGCTCAAAGGTGTATCCCGACGGTTTGGTGGTGACAGGTGTTCGAATCTCTGGAAATAAAGCTCATGACAACGGTGCGGGTATTTATTTGCACGAGACCAACGACTCGATCATCGCCAACAATATCGCTTACTCGAATACCGACACGTCAGGAAAGGGCGAAGGCTACTGCGTCGGTTTGTCCGGCTCCAGCTCGAACGTTGTCGAGAAGAACGATTGCTACAAGGCGCGCTTGTCGGGAATCGAACTGTCAATAGATACCGGCTCTCCGCCGTTCGGATCGAGCGAGAATGTCATTCGATACAACGTAATTCATGACGACGGCACGCACGGAATCTTCACCAACTACGTCCCCAGTCAAAACAACAAAATCAGCTATAACCTGATTTATAACCATCCCCAAGGAAGTTGCATCATGGCGAACTACATGGGACACGAGATCTATAACAATACGTGTTACAACAATCGCGAGGGCATTCACCTTTATATCAGCTCGACTACGAGACAAACGGGAAACATATCGGTCAAAAATAATCTGATCGTTCGAAGCTCGCAATATCAGGTGTTGGTTGAGCCCGGCGTGCAGGGACCTATTTATTTCAGTAACAACGATTACTTCCCGGACAGCGGACACAGCTTCATGTTGAAGGGCTCTCAATCGAACTTTGCGGGCTGGCGCAATAATACTGGGCAGGACGCCAACTCGATCGTCGAAGATCCTAAGTTTGTGTCGTCGGCGCCTGGAACTTCTCCCGGCGATTTTAGTCTTCAGCCAAATTCTCCAGCAATTGGGCACGGGACAGATCTTGGATCGAATGAGGAAAGGGCCTTGGCACCCGGAGGTTCCTGGCCGAACCAAGTCGCCCTCTCTATTCAAAAGAAGGATCGCTGGGACATTGGGGCTTTTCGTCACACGCCTTAGACGTCGGGAGAACCCCGCGATCCTGAGCGAACCTTGTCGTTTATTTGCGCTGATTGGCGAGAACACGGAAGGCCCACGGATTCAACTGACCACGAAATTCGCCAACTCCGAATTCGTCTCACCATAATAGCTTCAATCCGAACTGAATTTGGCGTGATGTCGTGGAAGTGGCCGTGATGACTCCCGCCGTGGGTGACGGTCCTCCGGTCGCCGATGTGTACACCACCGGGTTCGGCGCGTTGAAGTTGGCGTGATTAAAAATATTGAACAACTCGGAGCGGAACTGCAGATTGAACCGCTCGGAAAGCTTGAAGTTCTTGGCCAGGGCCAAATCGGTCTCCACCAGGCCGGGGCCTTGCAGAACGTTGCGGCCCACGTTGCCGTAAGTTCCGGGGAGCGGTTGGATGAACGCGTTGGGGTTGAAGTATTGGTTTGTTCCGCCCTGGATCATAGGGCCGGTGAAATTCGGATTCCAGGAGGGGCGGACTGGATTGCGGGTGTCTCCATCGTTGGATGGGTTGTAGGAAAGCTGCGGCGTGAAAGGCAAGCCCGACTGCACTGTCTCGATTCCACTCAGTTGCCAGTTTCCGATCAGGCGCTCCACCCACGGATGTTCAACTGCTTTGCTGCCGCGTCCAAATGGCAGGTCGTACGTGGCGTTGATGACTCCGGCCTGTTGCACATCGAAGGAAGCTCTGCCGTAATCGGTTTTGGGTTGCAGCGGATTCGCGATAAACGCCGGCGAGTTCGTGGCGACGCTCGTGTTCATGTTGTCGCCATCATCGAGCGACTTCGAAAACGTATAGACGCCGCGGAATTGCAGTCCGCGTCCCAACCGGCGGTTCACATCGACCCTCAACGCATGATACGAGCTGATGCCCTCGGAAAACCAATGCGTCGTGTTCCATACGGCTTTGTTGGCCAGCGCCGCGCTCGTTGGAAAGTAGTAAGCGCCGTCGGGATAGCCGGCGGGGCAAGGGGATGCTGGGCAAATCGTCGGCACAGGCAGGTTCGCATCGAGCGAGAGCAATTCGTGGTAGCCATGCGAACCGATGTAACTCACTCCCAGCACCGTGCTCGACGAAAGCTGCTGCTCGACTTTCAAGCTCCATGACTCCACGGCCGGCGTATTCAAATTCGGCTGCACGCCGCTGGGGATCACTTTTGCGCCCGAGTATGTGGCACCGGGAGCGATGTCGGAAAACGCGATGCTCTTGGCCGCAAAAACCGTGTTAAACGGACCATTTTGATCGAGGCGGTAACTCAAATTATCCAGCAGCGCATAATACTGGCCGAAGCCCGCCCTCAAGACGGTCTTCTTCGATGCGAATGGAGACCAAGCGATTCCTATTCGCGGCGCCGGCAAAAATTTTGCGTTGTTCACGGCCAGGGCGGAGCTGCCGACGACCGGCTGGGTGACGATCACTCCGTTCGAATCAAACGCGTAATTCGACGCGCGTCCGTGAGCCTCGTTCCATCCGTTCGTGGATTCGCCGCGAAAACCGATACGCAGCTCGAACGAAGGTTTGATTTTTATCACGTCTTCCGCATAGAACGCTCCTTCGAGCGAACGCCAGTTCAACGGAGTAAAGCTGGGAGCATAGGTGTAGGTGCTCACGGTGCCTTGCAAGAAACTCTGCAGATTAGTGAACGAAACCTGGCCGTATTGATCCTGGACCAGAGTGTCGTTGGCCTGCACCCTCTGCAACCAGCCGCCGAAACTGAATAAATGGTTGCCGCGAGTCAGCGTAACCTGATCGGACACCGTGAACAAATTCCGCGCCGCACTCAGATTGCTTCCGGCGTTGGTTCCGCCATTTGTAATCTGTGACGCGCCGTTGAGTGTCGTGCCTCCGCCGACCACCACCGCCCCGACAGGCTGTCCCGCATGAATCCAGCCAGGTAAATCCACGGTCGTTCCACTGTTGAAATAAAACGCCCCACGGGAGAAGCCGAAAGTCGCCTTATTGAGAAGGCTGGGAGAAAAAACGTGGATTTCACTCAAGCTGGCCACCTGCTCTCGCAGGAACACGTCAACCAGGGTGAAGGGATTGTTGGTCGGCGAATGTGCCTGGCTATCGTCAATCGTGTAGACGCCCGCAAACGAATCCTTGTCCGTGAAAGTCTGATCGAGCCTCGCGGTTCCAAAGTCCTCGCGAATGTTCTGCACAGGATTGCTAAACGCCTTGGCAATCCCGCTCGGCGCGCCAGAGGAGGTCAGGATTTCCGGCCCGTTCGCCACTGGCCACAAAGCGAGCAGCGGCTGGATGCTTGCGACAGCGCTGGCTCTTGAGGTAGCGTCCGGCACCAGCGAGAGATCGCTTAAGCCCAAATTTTGCCGGAAGCCCTCGTAATTTCCGAATAAGAAAGTCTTGTCCTTCTTGATCGGACCGCCCAGCGAGCCGCCAAACACGTTGCGCTGAAAGTCCGGGATACTGCCATAGTCAAAATAATTCCTGGCGTCCAGCGCGCTGTTCCGCAGGAATTCGTAAACGTCGCCGTGCAACTGATTCGTTCCCGAAGCGGTCACGATATTCACCTGGGCTCCGGGTCGTTTCCCGTACTCCGCGCCGTAAGTGTCGCTCACCACTGAAAATTCACGCACAGCATCGACCCCCAGAAGTTGCCCGCTCGCTCCTCCCGGAGTGTTGTTGATTTCGGATGCGCTTGTGAACTCCACGCCATTCAGAAGAAAGAGATTTTCCTGCGGGCGCCGGCCGGAAACCGCGAACATGTTGCCGACCACCGAATTCGAAGTGCCGGTTCCTCCTGCCCGCTGTGAGGTGTAGTTCACAACTCCAGGGTTGAGCGTCATCAGTTGATCGTAACTGCGGCCGTTGAGAGGAAGTTCTTTCACTTGCCGTTCACCAACCAGACCCGAAACATCATCGGTTGTGACAGACACGGCTTTGGGCGCGGCTTCCACCTGCACGGTCTGTCGCACGTCGCCTACGTGAAGCACCAGGTCCACCGTTTCGCGTTGCCCCACTACGAGCGAGATCCCGGTCCTTTCTTCCGAACGAAACCCGGATTTTTCCGCGCGCACTTCATAATGGCCCACCGGAAGCGCCGCCGCATCGTAGCGCCCTGCCTCATCCGTCACCTGATTCCGCTCGGCCCCCGTTTCCAGGTTCTTGATCCGGACGGCAGCACCCGAAATACTCCCTCCGGACGCATCGCTCACAGTGCCCTGGATCGAAGTCTCTCCCTGCCCAAAACTGACGGTCGCGAGGCTCGCCCACAATCCCAGCGCCAAAAATCCCGCCCAGAATCCACGCCTGAAATAAAAATCACTCACTCTTTCGAACTTCATAGTTTCTCTCCGAATTTGGATTTGTGTTGCCAGGGCCAGCGCGGTGCGCCGGTGATGTGTTGTTTTTGAAGCAGCGGCGATGGAATTCCGCCAGCGATCAAACAGGACGATCAGAGGAACAATTCAGATGGGATCAACAACAACACGAACCGAGGAAAGTGATGGTACGCAGGGCAACATCAGGTACGGTGGCGTCGACCGCCAACTCAATTCGGAAGACTTCTTTTGCGAAATATGGTTGGCTAACGCGCATGGACCACTCCTGCTTCCGAAGTGATCTTCGCGGTATTTGTCGTGCGTTTCGCCGCTAGCGACCGGCTTCCGCTCCATACAAGTTGCAGTCCCGCGAAGATAGCCACCATGGCGACAGCCATCTTCAGTTTGTTCGCCGAAACTTTCCGCGCCAGCAAGCACCCCAACACTACTCCCGGAATGCCACCCAGAAGAAGATGAGCCAGAATCGGCAGGCTGATCGAGCCAAAACTCCAGTGAAAAGCCCCGCCAATGACGGCCAGGACAAGGCCAAACAGTAAGTCCGTTCCCACCACTTGCGCGGGCGTCATCTCGGAATAGTTGAGCAGCAGCACAGTTCCAAGAGCTCCAGCGCCTGCGGATGAAAATCCTGACTCGACTCCGATCGGCAGAGCGAGCCAGGGAAGCCAGCGATGGTTTTTCCGCGCGAACGAAGGATTTTGCACGCGCCTGATAAACGTCACGCAGGATGACGCCGCCAGCAGAACGCCCAGGAGCAGAATCACGACGGGACTTCCCGCGTCCCGACTTAACAATCGGAGCAGCCAGATGCCCACAAGGAGGCCCGGAACCGCGCCCTGCAACAGAAGCCACAGATAGCGCGCGTGTATCTTTTTTCCGAAGAGATAAAAAGGAGCTGCGATCAAGCGCAATACGCCGGCAAACAAAAAAGCGGTTCCGACGGCTTCTCCGGCCGTCAGCCCGGCAAGAAGCAGCAGCGCTGGCACGGTAAAACTCCCGCCACCGATCCCCGTCAATCCCACTGCCAGCGCAATGATGAAACCAACCACGGAGTTCATCACTGCGCCTTCTCCGGGAAGGTGTGGATTCCGCATTCCAGTTTTTTACCGCCCCAGCGTCCCGAACGCGGATTATTCGGATCGTCTGGAACCGCCGTGCACGGCTCGCAACCGATGCTCAAATATCCCTGGTCGTACTGCGGCAAATAGCTGATCTGGTTTTTAGCCGTGTACTCCCAGACTTGCCGCCACGTCCAATCCGCCAACAGGCTGACCTTCAAAAGTTTTTTCCCGCTCGGTAGCTGATGCCCTTCCACCTTCTTAAGGTTCTTCCGCGTGGGCGACTGCTCGCGCCGCAAGCCCGTGAACCAAATCTCGTACAGCTCGAGAGCCTGAAATAACGGCTCAACCTTCCGCAGTTGGCAGCATTTCGTCGGATCGCTGCGATATAATATTCCGAATTCCGATTCCTGCCGTTCCACGGTTACTTTTGGAACCACGTTCACCAGATTCAACGACCACTGCTTCACCATCTGGTCGCGATATTGATATGTCCGCGCGAAGTGATATCCGGTATCGAGGAACAGCACCGGAATCGACGGTATCCGTTTCCGGAGCAAAGACAGCGCGATCATGTCCTCGGCCTGAAAGCTGCACGTTAGGCACACGGGTCGTTCCGCGTGCGCCTCCAGTACGGCGTTCAACGCCTCTTCCGGTGTGAGATTCTCGATGCTTTCCGCGGTCAACGCTGTGCCCATTTCAATTCACCTTCCCAGTGGTCTCGTCCTCAGCTCGAATTCGGAGTGTTCTGGCGAACGCCAACACGCGTTCCAAAGCGTCGGCGTCACCTGAAACCAGCTGCAAGTCGGCAAGATCGAAAAAACGATCACCCGCCGCTGTTTTCAATTCCAGTCTCTCTTCCGCTCCCAACGATGAACTCTGATAGATCACCACGAACCCTGCGGCGCGCCATGTGAACCAGGCGGTTTTGGCTGAAGCAAGTGAGCTCGTCTCTTCACCCACCACCATCACTTCAAAACCATCGTCAAAGAGCGCCCGCTCGATCCGCCTTGCAAGCTCCGCGCGCGCATCGACCAAGATAATGGCAGGGTAGTGCCCATGCCGCCGGTGCCTTTCGAGAGGACTGACCGCGGTCTCGGAATCCGCTGTTCCGAGCTTCGTCCATTTCTCGCTGCTCTCTGGAAGATTCTCCCGGATCATTCCCGCGCCCAAAGTCGCATTCGTCAAAGGATCGATGACGATGAAGCTTCCGGTCGTGCGGTTCTCGCTGTAGGAATCAAAAAAAAGCGGACGATTCGTTTCAATCTCCACAGCCGCGATATCATTTATATCCAGGCGGTCGGCCGCTTCGGGTTCTAGAGTATTGATGTTGACGCGGTGGCGAATTCTCGTGACCTTGCCCGGCACCTGTCGCGCAGTCTGTTTGATTAAATAAGTTCGCCCGCTTTCCAGCGGCTGCGCGTGCATCCACACCATCGTCGCTGCGAATCGCTGCGATACGCTTGGTGGGCTCTCCAGCGCCACGAGCATGTCGCCGCGGCTCAGATCGATCTCATCCTCCAGCTTCAATGTCACCGCCATCGGGGAGAATGCCTCGGCCAGAGAACCGTCATACGTCACGATCGATTCCACTCGAGATCGCAGGCCAGAAGGCAGCGCGGTCACCGCGTCGCCTGGACGGATTACGCCGCCGACCACTTGCCCCGCGAATCCGCGAAAGTTCGCGTCCGGCCGAATCACATACTGAACGGGGAATCTGAATCCTCGCGTGTTCGAGGGTCGGGTGATTGGCGTGGTTTCCAGATGTTCGAGCAGCGTCGGGCCCCTATGCCAGCCCATTCGCGCGCTGCGCTCGACGACGTTATCCCCTGCGAGGGCGCTGATCGGAATGCACTCCACGTCTTCGAGGCCCAACCGCTCCGCGAGTGCCAGGAATTCTTCCTTGAGAGTCAGAAACCTTTCCTCTCGATATCCCACCAGGTCCATTTTGTTGATTGCAGCCACAACGCTGGGAATCCCCAGCAGCGACGCGATGTAAGCGTGCCGCGTCGTTTGTGGAAGAAGCCCTTTTTCCCCGTCAACCAGAATCACCGCCAGATCCGCGGTCGACGCGCCAGTGGCCATGTTGCGCGTGTACTGTTCGTGTCCGGGCGTGTCGGCGATGATGAATTTCCGTCGCGCCGTCGTGAAGTACCGGTAACCTACGTCGATGGTGATGCCTTGCTCGCGCTCGGCCCGCAGTCCGTCCGTCAGCAGCGAAAAATCAATGGGTCCACTCGAGCGGTTGACCGGACCATTTTTTACCGACGCGAGTTGATCCTCATAAAGCGATTTGGAATCGTGCAGCAATCTTCCGATCAGCGTGGACTTGCCATCGTCCACACTCCCCGCCGTTGTGAACCGAAGCAGTTCCTTATTCAGGTTCTGCTCCAGAAATAACGCAAATTCACTCTGTAGCGTGATGCCCGCCTCGGGAGCCATCAGAAGTAGCCCTCGCGTTTTTTGATTTCCATCGATCCTTCCTCGTCGTGATCGATCGCGCGATTTTCGCGCTCGGACCGCCGGAACGAAATCATCTCCTCGATGATTTTGGGAACGGTATCCGCGTTCGAGCGAATGGCTCCGGTGCACGGCACGCAGCCAAGCGACCTCATGCGGCATTGAACGAATTGGGAGCTCTCTCCGGAATGAAGCTGGTTCTTCGAATAGACCAAAACGATGGAACCGTCGCGCACCACTGCTTCGCGCTCTCGCGCAAAATACAGCGGCACGATGGGAATGTTCTCCGTATGGATGTACAGCCAGACGTCCAGTTCCGTCCAATTCGATAGCGGGAAAATTCGGATGCTCTCTCCCTTGTCGATCTTCGAGTTGAAAATATTCCAAAGCTCGGGGCGCTGGCTCTTGGGATCCCACTGCCCATGCACATCGCGAAATGAATAGATGCGCTCCTTCGCGCGGGATTTCTCTTCATCCCGGCGCGCCCCGCCGAATGCCGCGTTGAATGCGCCTTCAGTGAGTGCATCGAGCAGCGACTTGGTCTTCAATAAGCCGCAGCATTTCTGTGTTCCCAGCGAGAAGGGATTCGCGCCGGCGTCGAGCGCTTCCTGGTTTCGGTGCACAATCAGTTCTGCGCCAATTTGTTTTGTGTATGTGTCTCGAAATTCGATCATCTCGGGAAATTTGTAACTCGTGTCCACATGAAGTAATGGAAACGGGATTTTCCCCGGGTGAAAGGCCTTCTGTGCCAGGCGTAGCATCACGGAAGAATCTTTCCCAATGGAGTACAGCATCACCGGCCGCGAAAACTCTGCAGCCGCCTCCCGCAGAATATGGATGCTCTCGGCTTCAAGGGTTTTGAGATGGCTCAGCTTCCGCTCGGCGGTCGCGGTGATTCCGTTGTCCCCTCCGTTGCGTGGTACCGTCTTGATGAACGGCTCTTGTGGCGCGCTCGTCATTCGTCTCGTTCCCTTGTTCAGATAAGGTGCCCAAAAACAAAAAACCCACCGGCCACTGAACTCTGGCGGTGGGCTCAACAACAAATCAGCTAGTTTTAAAGTCTTAGTTCACTAGCCTCCCGGTGCCAGAGGACACGTATGCGCAACAAAGACAACAGGTTTGCGCCGTTTTCTGGCTCGTGGGGCAAAGTGACATGGGTAGAGTGTACAAGGCGTGGGGTCGCATGGCAATGGTTTCATGCTAGAGGATGATTGATTCAAAAATAGTCGCAATAGGCTCGATATTGTGCCGCCCTATCAGGGATTACTGGCCACTCGGAACCCGACCTTGGCCGCTGCTCCGTAACGCCCGATGCCGCGACGGGCGGGAATCACGCCACGATTTCGTGGCATTACGCGCCCAAGTTCGTGATGCCGCACTTCAAGATGTCTCCAACATCAGGCGAGCCGAGCAGTGTCGCGATTACCGGGTCCTTTGTGTTTGTTGCAACAACACTTTTCGGGTCTTGGCGATTTCTTTGGCGAGTTCCTTCTCGCCGGGCAACGCAAGCTTGTACTGGCTGGACAGAACCTTGTTGTGCAGATTTCCCAGCGCGTAGTGAGCGACGGCTTCGTTCTTCTCCGAGCAAAGGATCAATCCCAGGGGTGGGTTCTCATCGGGCAGAGTCCAGTGCTCCCGCGCATAGTTCAAGTACAGATTCATCTGTCCGGCATCGGCGTGGGTGAATTTTCCGATCTTCAAATCGATTATTACCAAGCAGCGCAGTCGTCGATGAAAGAACAGCAGATCGATGCGATACCACTCGTCACCGACGCGCAGGCGTCTTTGCCGTGCCAGGAACGCGAAGTCGCTGCCCAGTTCGAGAAGAAACTCCTCCAGTCGGTGGATCAACGCGTCCTCGAGTGTGTTTTCTGAATATTCATCTTTCAATCCCAGGAATTCCAGAACGAAGGGGTCCTTGATTTCCTGTTCGGCGGTTAACGACTCGCCGGAGTCAGCGGGCTGACCCCGGCGGAGAAGCGCTGCCTTGTTTCGCGACAACTGGGTGCGCTCGAAGAATTGGGTGGCGATCTGGCGGTCGAGTTGACGGACCGACCATCCTCCTCGCAGAGCTTCTGCTTCGTAGAAATCCCGGGCTTGTCGGTCGTTGACGGAGAGGAGCCGGACGTAATGAGACCAAGGCAGGGGAAACGGGGACGGCCGAATCAAGCCTGCAGATTTCGCAGACGCCGTCTGCGGATTCTCCTGTGAATCCCCTTTCCCGCCCGGTTCGATCAATTCCGCAGACACTGTCTGCGGAATTGACCAGGCCAGGAAGAACTCTCGCATGGCGAGCAAGTTCCGTTCGGAGAAGCCTTTTCCAAACCGCGAGGTGAGATCCGCCGCCAAGCGGCGTAGCAAGGCCTTTCCGTACTGCGCCCGCCTTTGTCCGCGCTGCTCCTGTTCCACAATCCGGCGCCCAATCTCCCAATAAGTTGCCGTCATGATGGCATTGACCGAACGCGCGGAATTCCGCCGCGCTTGCTCGAGCAGCCCGACGAGCTGCGATATGAATTCAGGATAGGCCCTGTCGGGGAAAACGGGCTTCTTGGGTGTCATAAATCGACCGCGATCCTTTCCGGCAAGATTGTAGCCGGAACGATTATAGTCGTGTTTGCGGCAGAGATTGAGGCGGCGCGCAGGCCCCGCATCGGGCAATGCGGTTCGTTTTGCCGAGAGCCTCGTGCTGAAGCCTTGGAAGGTATGGAAACCGAAGAACCGTTAGAACATCGTTCACGAGAGTGAGAGCACTTGCCCAGGAAACGGGTGTACTGAATCTTGTACGGCGGCAGGGTTCGTGCATCACCGATGTACGGAATGCCGACTATAATATCAGGTGCCAGCGAACGATAGCTTCCGAGTGGCCGACGAACCGCTCGCGCGGCGGAATATGAGCAGCTCTTCCACGCATATCCTTACTGTTGGTGACTTGCAAGCAACATTCTGGCCCGCGGCTGGAATGCTCGGCACTTCTCTTCGCTTTGGTGGAGTTGAGCTTCTGCGCCGCGTCGAGGATCTCGATGCGGCCCGCATCAAAGGAAGCACTGCCGGCATTCCACTCCTGTATCCTTGGGCAAATCGCCTCGGCAGCTTGCAATATCGCGCCGCTGGACGTCAGGTTTCGCTGGATTCCTCCTCGCCGCGTTTGCATTTCGATGATCACAGACTTCCTATGCACGGCGTTCCCTGGTCTCAACTGCAGTGGAACGTTGTTTCCAGCCACGCGGATGCGCTAACCGCGCGTTTGGATTGGTTGCGCCAGGAACTGCTCGCGATTTTTCCATTCCCGCATCACGTCGAGATGGCGGTGCGGCTGCGGCCGGTTGATTTGGAGATTCAAACTACAGTCTTTGCAGATTCCGGTTCACCGGTTCCGATCAGTTTCGGCTTCCATCCCTATTTCGGCCTTCCGGGAATCCCGCGGGCAGAGTGGACGCTGAACGCTCCTGCCATGCGCAAGCTGGCGCTCGATGCGCAAGGGATCCCCACCGGCCAGGAAACTCCGTCGACGCCTCTCGCTACGCGGCTCGGAAACACCGGCTACGACGATGGCTTTGCCCTTTCGAGTGAGCAGGCCACGTTCTCGATCGCCGGTAACGGCTACTCCATCGCCGTCGAATTCAAAAGCGGTTTCCGCTTCGCCCAGATCTTTGCTCCGAAGGACAAGGAGTTCATGGCCATTGAACCGATGACTGCGGCCACGAACGCACTTTGCTCGGGTGAGGGTCTGCGCGTGATTGCGCCAGGCGAGAAGTTTGTCGGCTCGTTCCGAATCGAGGTCCACCACACATGATCGCCGTGTGCGGTTTCTGGAAAGCTCCGTTAAATGGTTTGGAGGGGCCGGCCGCGATTCAACGCGTTACGCAACATAAGTCAATTTGGATAGGACACACCCGGCCCGACCACGCGAATCCAGTGATCCGTGAAGGCTGCGTGGAATCCGGGCGGCTCATATTTCGGCATATGGCAAGTCACGCATTTCGCCTGAGCCACAGGGCACGCAGCTCCCGGATGATCGGGCGTCTCCTGGGCATCCCACAAAATGTGACAACGAAGACAAACAGGATCATACGACACTGGATCGGTCACGAGCGGCTTGTGAGGGTCGTGGCAGGCGATGCAGGTAATTCGTGCGTCTCCCTTCATCCAGCATCGGCTGCTCTCAAGGCGGTATGGTGCAAAGCGGATGTTCAAGACTCCCAGTGCGACGCCCCTGCTATTAACCACATCTTGCCAAGTGCGATGGCAGGCCCCGCAAAAATCGACAGACTCCACCGGATCGAGCCGTCCGGGATCGAGGATTTGTTTGTCGGTTGTATCTTCCGTCGATAAATTCATTCCGACTGCATGCTTGGCGCCCGGTCCATGGCAAGCTTCGCAAGTAACGCCGGGAATTGCATTGCGGGGATCAAAACGATTGTTCACGGTTGAAGCCGTCGTGTGGCATCCAAAACAGCGCTGCGCTTCAGCTGCATCCATCTGGCGTCCCGCCGCATCCTGGAGCGTCATTGGAATGGAACTGTTCTGCCCTGGAGTGATGCCGAGTGCCTGCAATGAAGTGAAGAAACTAAGGTGCGCTTCGTAGAAGCTGCCATTCTCCTCATACACGTAGGTCTCGCCTATGGCTCCCTTCCCGAAAGCCCAGATTAGCGTCTGCGAGAGGGCCGAGGCGCCGTCGGAAACCGAAAGCAGACTTCCCGAGTTGTTGGTCAAAATCTGATAGCTGAATGGACCCAACTTAAAGTGTAGACGATCATGCTGTCGGAGGCCTTCAGAGACCCCGGCGGGCGCCGCAGCATGCGCCATGCCTGTCGTCAGGTAGGTAGCTGCTATGGAAATGTGGCATTTGGCGCATCTTTTATCGCCGACATACTGCTCTCTAACTGGTTCGCCCTTCGTCGGCCACCAGCCGGAGTTTTTCAGTCGAACTGCGGTGGGCAGTGAGACGCGAGTCGTCGAACCCGTTTGTGGCACGCTACTCGCACAAATAGAAGCGCAGATCGCAATAGTAAGTGCGACCTTGCGGAAATTCTCGGTCCAACGGAAGAGCCCGCGGTATCGGGACGCGCCCATGATGCTGGCGCGATACTAGACAGTCGTTCCAGATCAGTCAATTATTTTCAGCCTCGGCATCGTAGGGGTAGGCGTCCGATTCTAGCGGTCTCTTTTCCCAGAGTTGTCGTCGCTCATCTAGGTCTCGGAGATTGTTCGGTGTCGGTTTAGGTGCGGCGAATTGAGCGCCGGAAACCTCATCTCTTTGTATAATCGGCGCCGTTCAAGAAATAAGGAGGCATGATGAGACCTCACGCTCGGCTGCTCCTATGCTTAGGCTCAATTTCGATGGCTGTCGTTCTTATGTGTGCTGCAGAGCGACTGAAGGCCCAAGCCGAAGCTGCGAAAGGCAAGACCGAAGAGGCGCAGACCGCGGAGCAGAAATTCAAGAACATCCAGGTGCTCAAAGGAATTCCCGCAGATCAATTGATCCCTTCGATGCAATTCATTTCCGCGTCGCTGGGTGTTGAATGCGAGTTTTGCCACGTGCAGCGCGCCATGGAGAAGGACGACAAAAAGCCGAAGCTCACGGCGCGGAAGATGATGACTATGATGATGCAGATCAACGCAGATAGCTTTAAGAACGAACGTGAAGTGACCTGCTACACCTGCCATCGTGGCTCGGTCCATCCGGTGGGGATGCCAATCCTATCCGCGGACAACCCCGCCGCGCCGCCCGCACCGGAAGAGGAACCGGCAGCTGCGACTGCCTTGCCATCTGCACAGGCAATTCTCGACAAATATCTTGCAGCGGTGGGCGGAGCCGCCGTCCTACAGAAAATCAAAACTCGGGTTCAAACAGGAAATATTGAAGTGGCCGGCAAAAAGTATCCAATCGAGATTTATTCGCAGGCTCCCGACAGTCGCGTTTCGATTTCCCATCTACCCTCGGGGCCCAGTGTAACCGCTTTCAACGGCGAAGCTGGCTGGCTGAGCTCGCCGAATGGAATTCGTCGCATGAGTTCGGCGGAACAGCAAGCCGCTCGAATCGACGCGGAGTTGTACTTTCCCTTGCAGCTGCCGCGGATGTATCAGGAGTTTGAAGCAAGCTCGGGCGAGGTGATCAATGGGAAGGCAACCTATCTCGTTTCGGCAAAAGGCAAAGCCACGCCGAGCTTGCGTCTATACTTTGAACAGGAAAGCGGCTTGCTCGTACGATTGATTCGCTTCGCGGAAACTCCCCTTGGCCGAAATCCCACTGAGATTGACTATGCCGACTTCCGTGTTGCCGACGGTGTGAAACTTTCTTACCGGTGGACGCTGGCTCGGCCGAACGGTAGGTTCACAATCCAGATCGACGCAGTGAAGCAAAATGTTCCCCTCGATGAAGGACAATTTGTAACACCCAGCATCCAAGAGGAGCACTAGAGAGCTCTGGTGAAAGGAAACCCGCGGCGGCAGCGGTCATCCTTTGTTGCAGCGCGCTGTCGCACGATCACTGTTGGCATGCGGCCAATGCGTGCGCGGCAATGAGCGGGAAGCCGCGGGAGTTTGCATCGTGCGCCAAAGACTGCAGCGCGGATCGGCCGGCAACCGTGTGGCCAGCTCGCATTTGGATTTCGCCGAGCGCCAAGCGCGCCTCGAATTCGGTTTGCACTAGCCCGGCGTTGCGAGCTTCCGCCTGGATCGCCGGGAGCGAGAGTAGAGCGGCGCCGATCTTCCCGCCCCGAGCGTCCACTTTTGCGCCAATGATTGCAGCGCTCAGTTTCAGCGTCCTATCGTTCGATGTCTGCGTGAGCTGCGAGGCTTTCTTAATTTCCTCCTGAGCTTTGCCGGGATTGTCCGATGAAAGCAGCGCGTCGGCCAGCACGCAGCGAGCCTGTGCTTCACCGTCAGGGTCGTTTTCAGCTGCCAGTTCCGTCGCGGCGTCTCCCGCGTATTTCAGCGCTGACTCAGGGTGATTTTGTGCGAGGGCCAGGTACGCAAGTGAAATGCGAGCGTACGACGCGGCTCCGCGAGCGCCAATGCGTCCCAGTATCGAAAGGGCTTCCGCATAGCTTTTATTCGCAGCTTCCAGATCGTTCTGCGCGAGCAAGACATCGCCGAGATTCGTCAGAGATTTTCCAATTCCAGAGCGATCGTCCGCAGCGCGCCGCAAGCGAACAGATTCCTCGCAGTTGCGCCGAGCCTCGCCGACATAGCCCGCGGAAAGATCGAAAATACACTGATTGGTTAGAACTGACGCTTGCGTGTAGGTATCGCCCGTATCGCGCGCGATCGTCATCGCACTATTGAACATCTTCTTCCCCTCGGTCCGGTTGCCATCAAGATATAAATCGATACCGAGGCTTTCCTGCGCGACGGCTACATCGGAAAGATCTCCCCGCTCTCGCGCGATGTCGATACTCTTACGATAGTTCACAATCGCAGCCGCGCGGTCACCCAGGCTGTCGTGAATTCTGGCAAGGTTGTTGATCGCGCCGGCTTCGTCTTGTTTGTCACCGATCGATTGCGCCAGACTCACGGCCGCCTCATAGAGTGGGGCCGCCTCGGCGAATTTTCCTTGCTCGTAAAGCACATTCGCCGTTTCGTTGCTTGCGTTGGCTGCCCCCAATTGATCGCCGGCCGCGCTGTTCAGTTTCATGGAATCATCACAGAGCGGACGAGCCTGATCGAACTCGCCCAAACTTGCGTGAGCCGAACACTGAAACAATCGTGCGCGCGCCAGCAGCAGGTTTGCACCCAGCGATTGTGATTTCTGCGCGGCCGCATTTGCAGCCGCGAGCTGCCTGTCGTACGCGGCCAATGACTTCTGCGCCTCCGCCTCCGCCAAATCCGCTTGAGCCGCGATCCCGAGCGGAAGATTCTGGCCGCGAAGTTGAGCCAGCGTGGTCAACGCATCTTTTGCCCTGCTGGCATTAATCTGCGTGCGCGCGAGTAGCAGCCCATATTGCGGGTTATCTCGATACTGTGACCACAGGGAGGAGTACTCTTGAATCGCTTTGGACCAGTCATGGGTCGCCTCGTAGTAACTCGCCGTCACCAGTCCGCGCGCTTCACTGGACAGCCCGGAAGTTAGATCGAAGGCTTGCTTCGCCTGTTCCTGCGCTTTCTCATCGAATCCTAATATCACCCATGCTTGTGCCAGTGCGCTGTGTGCCCGAGCGAACTTCGGGTCTGCGGCAATCGATTTATCCAGAAGCTTGGTGGCAGCAAGGAGTTCGAAGTCGCGCAGTTTTTCGCGAGCCTCGGCATAGTAACGCATCGCGTCCGGGTTGGCAGAAAGCGACCCATCCATGCGTGCTTCTTCCGAGGGAGTGACTTGAATGTTCAGGCGCTGGCGGATTAGGCGGCCGGCATGCACTACAAGATCATTGAGGTCGGATTCCTTGCCGGACTGCTCGACCGAACCGACAGTCTTGCTCCCGGCAGTGTTGAGCAAATGAATGTTCCACTGTACATTCGCGTCGCCCGGAGATCCTTGGGCCGTATAGGAGCCGGTGATCAGCACGTCGGCTCCCAGATATTTGCGGATGGCGGCGACTTGGTCTTTTGAAAGCGAGACGGAGAGATCGCGCAATCCCAGGTTGCGCTTCATATCATCAACATCGCTGGGCACGATGAAGCGGATTTCATCGGTATCGAGCTGGGACCAGAGACCGTCCGCGAGAATATCGCCAAGCAAATCCGCATCCTTACGGCCGGAAAGATTTGTGAATCCTAGAATTGCGACGGCCTTACGGCCCGAGGGTGCAGCAGCGATTTCCTGCGATCTGAAGCGATGCTTCACTTGCACGGCCACAAATCCAGCCAACGCCAGAAAAATCAGGCTGGCGATAGCGATGAAAATCCATCGGCCGGAACTTGGCGGGGATACTTGAGATTCTGTGACGCTCGAAGACGTGCTCGGCGGGAGAGTGACAGATTCACCTGCCAGCGCCTTTACAACATCGTCGGTGGTCGCGTAACGGTTCTGTGGCGCGCGTTCGAGGCAGCGAGCCACGACTTTTTCCCAAACGGGGTCCGCCTCGGGAAATCGGGTGCGCAAGGTTGGGGCCGGTTGATTGAGCCTTTTCATTGCAGTGGCAAGAGGCGTATCGGCGGAAAAAGGAAGCTCACCCGTGAGCATCTCGTAAATCACCACGCCCAGTGAGTAGATATCGGTTGCTGGCGTGATCTCGCCTCCCTCGATCTGTTCCGGAGCCATGTACGCGGGCGTGCCAACGATGTCGCCCGGCCGTGTGAGCGTATGTGAGCCTTGGAATTCTGCGTGCGCAAGCCCGAAGTCAGTGATCACCGCTCGTATTGTCTGCGAGCCTGAATTCGGTGAGATCAGAACGACATTAGCGCTTTTGAAATCCCGATGAATGACGCCGGCCTGGTGCGCCGCGGAAAGCCCTGCGGCCATTTGCTTCACGATGGGAAGAGCGGCGGAAGTCGTCAGCCGGCCTTCTCGCCGTATAAGCTTGTCGAGTGTTTCTCCGGTAAGCAATTCCATGCTAACGAAAAGAGTTTCGCGGCGAGAACCGTCGTGAGTCGTCTCCGTGTGGCGGAAGACGTCAAACGTGCGGCAGACATTAGGATGAGTCACTTTCCGGGCAAGCTGGATTTCCCGGCGGAACCGCTCAATTTCATGAGCGCCTTGTATCAGTTCGACGCGCGCCGTCTTCAATGCAACTCGTTCGTTGAACTCAAGGTCTTCGGATTCGTAGACTTCGCCCATTCCGCCGCGCGCCAGAAAACGAAGCACCTTAAATCGGCCAGCCAGCACGTCGCCGGGGAAAAACGTGGAGACTGGCGCGGCACTCAATTCTTGGGTTTGGCGTAACTTGAAATCTAAAGTTGCGTCGGAATTGGAATTAGCCGCAGAGGTTTTGTTCGCAGAATTCGAGTCGCGCTCGGCCATGTGAAAAGTCCAGGAAGACTGGGCGCATTATGCCACAAACGTTGATGCCACCCTCGCTTTGGGCGGCGCGGAGTGCGGCGAAACGCGTCACATAGCTTAGTACTAGGACGTCTGAACCCGGCTCGCTCGCAAAATTCTTCGATCCTGCTTGACAACTGCACCTTGCAGCCTTAGAGTTGCCGAAATTCAATCTGGGAGTATCCTCATGAACCTTCGATCCTGTTTGCCGATTTGCACCGGTATTCTTGCCCTCTTCCTCTCATCTCCGGCTTGGGCCGGCCACGTGGACCGGCCGGCGTCAGGCCACGGCACTGACGATACGTGCTCCACGGGCGCCGACAATTGCCAGACATTTGGGACGGCATTTACCGCGAGCGATGGTTTGACTGTCACTCCGTTCACGTTTGATGATAATCCCCCGACTTTGAGTTTTCTCGACCTCTTCGCGGTCACCGGAATCAACGCCGGAACCACGGTGTCCTTTACCTTCGCGAGTCTTCCTGCAGACGGGCAATTCGGCGTGTTCACTTGCAGCAATCCTCAGATCGCCGGTACTGATACGAATCCTGGCGACGCGGTAGATGCGGCCGGCACCTCTCTCAATTCCAGTTCGTGCACTGGTATATCCAACTCGGAGTCTTCCGCCGACTTTCTCTCGAATCCAAACGGACCGGTTACTACCTGGGATTTCAGCGGCAACGGAGGAGTTACCACCTGGTGGTTTTACGCGGATGCCACTGGACCGACCGTTGCAGGTGCGTCCGCCTTCCTTCCGACGAGTGTGACCGTCACCAGCGGCTCCAACAATGTGCCGGAACCGGGCACCCTGTTGCTGTTGGCTTCGGGAATCGTGGGACTTGCCACACTGCGGCGGCGCCAAGCGCACTCTTAGCTGCAACGGCAAGTCGTTGCTCGCAATGTGAACTGAGTTCGAAACCTCGCACGGCCTCCTCTGCCTGTGGCGCGAAACAGTTCGAAAACCAACTGCGGGACAGTAGCGATTAAAATGGGTCGCTGCTGTTTGTTTTCAGTGAGTTGCATCGGAATCTAATATTTGGGTCGCGATTAAATTTGGCTCTCGTGCCGCGACGGGTAGATCCGCCACAGCGGACGGGCCCTCCTGCGGCGGGCAGCCTGCCTTCGGCAGACAGGGTTCTCAGGGTGAATCCCGCTATGCGGGATTCACAACCCCAAGCGCGCCTCCCACATCAGAAGATTCAAGCAGCAGTCCACCCGCAAAACAGGCCCACAAGCAATTGCAAAGGAGAAGTGACGATGAAAACGGCCAGAAACATAACGAGGGCGATTTCATTTGCAGCACTCTTGGTGACGGCGCTCGGGAGCGCTTCCCTGTCGGCACGGTCGCAAGGGTCTCAGGAGACCGCCAAGCCATATTTTAAAATGGCGCCCCTCGATGAGTACTTAATGACTGATCGAAGCGCGGAGATTGCGATGGCACGCAGCGCCGCGCCGCCGTCTATTTCAGGCGATGCTGAAGTGATGGTCCTGGGGCGGCATGGCTATGAAACCGCCGTCAAGGGCACCAATGGTTTCGTCTGCCTGGTGGAGCGGTCATGGATGTCTCCGTTTGACTTTGCGCAGTTCTGGAATCCGAAGATGCGCGGGCCAATCTGCTTTAATCCACCCGCGGTGCGATCGATACTGCCTCTCACAATCAAGCGAACGGAACTGGCGCTCTCCGGAATTTCCAAAGATCAGATCATTGCGGGCATCAAAGCGTTCGACGCGCAAGGGCTGCCGCCGATGGAACCCGGCGCAATGTCCTACATGATGTCAACGCAGGGGTATCTGAACGATTCAGCCGGGCATTGGGTGCCTCATTTGATGTTTTACGTTCCGCTTACAGATCCCAAGTCATGGGGTGCGGATTTGCCGGGCGCGCCAGTGATGTTGAATACACAATTCGCGGGCGCTCCGGAGCCGATCACCGAGTACATGATTCCGGTGCCCACTTGGTCAGATGGAACAGCCGCTCCCAAGGAAGCGCAGTAGAGGAGTATGACGGCGTTGTTCTGTACAGGCGGGTGGCCGCGCGAGGATGCGGCGTCTGAACCCGCACCTTCCAAAAACCGAAGAGTGCGCCACCCGGAAATTCAACGGCATACGTTTGGGCGGTGCGGAAGGGTGCGCCACCCTCTCTCTACACGATTCACCGTATTGTCGGAGGGACTAGAATGTAGCTTGAGTTACTGGAGTGAGCAACGTGCCCCCAACCGATGCATCTGGCCTTTCGAGACTAAACAAGCCCCGGACGATCCTTATCGCGGATGACAGCGGAATGGTGCGAGCGAAAATCCGTCAGGCGCTTGAGCGCGAAACAGACTTCCAGATTTGTGGCGAAGCGAACGATGGAGTGGAAGCGGTGGCGAAGGCTAAAGAACTGACGCCTGATTTGATTCTATTGGACGTGAAAATGCCGCGCCTCAATGGCCTAGAAGCGGCAGGAATACTACGCCAGGCACAGCCGGGGATTCGGATCATGATGGTGACCATGTATGCCGAAGAACTCAACAAGAAGCTGACATCCCGCTTTGGAGTCGATGCTGTGTTCTCGAAATCGGAGGGCGTAACCAAGCTGATCGAGCGCGTTGAGAATCTTTTGGCCGCCTAGATTTCGGTGCGGGCGGGCGGGGCGGCTGTCCGCGTCTAAACCCGCACCCGTCGAAAGCCGAAGGGATGGGGCACCCGGCTCGATATTATTTTCGTTGGTCTGCTCGCAGTTTTAGGGCACGAAGTTCTTCGTCGGTGAGCTTTAGGTGCAAGTCTTCCGGGCGGATCAAGTCGTCCATTTTCGGGATAATTGTTCCTGGTAACGGGGCTGGAGTCACATCAATGAGTGCAAATTCGACCTCGCCGGGTCTGTGCTCCAATCCCTTCTGAGTGAGGTCGGGCGGGACCGAGAGCGGCTTTGCGTGGTCAAAGTCGATGCCGCTTACGGTGTCGGAATTGCTTCCCGGTGCCAGCCGCACACGACCTCGCACATAATCGTAAATTCCGGCCTTGGCGTCGAGTTGAACGGTCTGCGAGAGCCATTGAACTTGCGGTGTGAAAGAAACCGCCATCGATGTCAAGGTGATTTGCCTACCGTTGCCTTCAAACTGGATCGGCTCCTTGAAATTAAAATCTTTGAGAATCTCGAACGTGACCTCGGGATTAGCGGCCGCTATCAGGCCAGCGTGTACTTCCAACCAATCACTAATCGAGCCGCCGTTATAACCCGGCATCCCGTCATTCCGAAGCCCACTGCCGCTCCACGTCAGGTGTAAATCTTGCAATGTGATTTTGCGAAGATAGATTTCTTCCTCGATGATTGCCTTAACGCGCTGGTCTCCTTGACGGAGCACTGAAATCAACCCTATATTTTTTCGTTTGGCTTTACTGATCGCATCCGGTTCAAAGCCCGTGTTACTGCAAAAGAGCATTGCGTCGGCTTTGATATCTGTCCTTTTCGAGTCAGCTGCGTCCACCAACGCTATATCCGCCTTCCGTCCAGAGGGGAGGTTGAGAACATCTATCGTGCCTAGAAACGGCGCACCGTCCTTGCCCGAGGAGCGAACTTCTATGTCGACTCGTCTCGTCCCATCGGCGGTGTCCACTAGAGCGCCAACGGACAGAGTGGCGTGTGGGTCAAAGGCATAAATCACAGAGGCGACGAGTTGACGATATGTAGAATCTGGAAGTGGCGCGAGTAGATGTTCAATATGACTAGTTTCGTCTCCGACATCCGCTGGAGCCGCAGCGGGAGAGGGATAAGCTTTGCGCCACGGTGGTCTCAGCAAGAGAACGGCAACAACAAGCATGACCAGAGGTGCTAGAACAGATATGAGCACTGTGACGCGTCGTGCGCGTATCTCTAAATTTCGGAGAAGAAAAAAAGCTGACAGAAGCAAAGCAATCCACACGGACAACGTCTACCAGAAGCGAACCTCATCGGGCACGTCTGTCACGGAGGACACGTAGAGCACAAGGCCAAGGAAAACCGTTAGCCAAAAAGAATTCCTCGGCATCCCGAAAATTGTCGGCGGGGACACTTCTTGTGGAAGGGTTGGGCGATTCTCGCCCGAAACGCTCATGACCCCAATCTAACAAAATGCCTTGGATCAGAGCAACGACCGCCGAACCGGCACTCGATCTGCTGAGGCGACCTTCCCGAACTCGCGATGGCGTGGGACGGGCAGGCCAGCCGCGTACCAAGGCGCTGGGTACGACAAAAGGTCGAGTGAGCCGGAAAAATTGCTCGGTAGGAGTTTGCGTTGCGAGTCCACAGCAAGCTGCATCAGCCGTTAAATGGCTGATTTCAATGGCACACTTCCCAACCGTGATGGCAATGAAGATGCACGACGTAGTCTATTGTTCTGGATGACTTGAGGTTATTCAGAGCGGCGGCTCACGATACGTCGTTAGGAGACGAAAGCTCGAATGGAGTTAGCTTAGATCGGCTGCACGAATCGCGAGCAAAAAAGCCTGCCTACCGGGACAGGCCACTGCCCTCCGCCAGGCAGGCCGCTGACTACCGCCAAGCAGGCGAGCGCGATGGCGTAGGCCACTGAGGCTCGTGGAAGTGTGACGCGTATGCCGCAAACTATAATTTTTGTGTCGGTGATTGTTATCGGGCTGTTGCTGTTAGCGATCGGAGGATGCTATTTCGGGCAAAGTCGAAAGCGCAGACACGTAGCGGACCGCACAGGGCCTGACGACAGGCAAATGTAGGCGGTCTGCCGCGCACGCATCCGCATGCATTTTCCGGTGGCTCAGGGAGGTCCGGGCCGGCCAGTACCAGGAGAAGAATATGGAGAATCCAAAAACACAACGGAGAGCGATTGGTTTGCTGGTGGTTTTTGCAACGATTTTGACGGTGATAGTGACCTGGAACATTCCGGAGACTACGGGCGACTAATGCAGCTTTGAGAGTGTGCCGTTTCATTTCAGAAGGCGCGCGATCGAATTGGCGCTCGCTGCGGTTCCTCGCCGTCATCTGCCGACTCGGCTAGGTGCGACCAGCGCGACGCGCGCGCGGTCTGGGCCCCGCCTTGTCTAACCTTGTCGATACAATGCTCAATTTAGGGGGTCAAAAACAGTGGAAATCCTGAGGACAACTTGGCGGGTGGTGGAGTTGTATCAGGCTTATAAAAGCCTTATGGCGGCTTAATTCTTTCCTTAGGGTCCCTTGCTTACAATTTGTCGATGGCTGAGGCGGCTTTCGAGCCGCAGCCCCGCAGGGAGAGCCTTCTAAATGTTACGCGACCTTAATATACAGCTGGATGATGCAGGGCAATGCAGTGTGTGTGGTCGTCGGGTCAGAGACCTGGTCGAACTTCCGGGCAGACTTGAGAAGTTCTGCCTGGAATGTAGCGCGGACTTGGCCATTGCGGTCCATCTGGCCGATGAAATTGCCGCCGCGACGCGCAAGGGATGCAACACCGACGCATGGGAGGTGGAATTCTCGGAGGTAAGCCACCGCATGCTGGAGCGCTCGCAGTTTGCCGATTTGAATGATCGATAAAGTGGCGCACGTGCGACGCTTATGACCCTGGCACACGCTGCGGGTTCAAACGGCCGACGCAACGGCGCTTCATATCTGATCGAGCCACCCGATTAGGCCTACGGGAACCTCTTCACCAACTCCTTCGAAGCATTCAACCCTGCCGGAGCGCCGGCCGCCGAAATTCGCGTCGCGTCGTGCCGTGGCGTACTTTTCATATCAAGTCCGCGGTTCTCTCTGGCAACCGCAATCCTTACCAGCAGGATCCCAGCGCTTCCAATTCCAAATCGGCAATATCCCGGATTAGGTTTTTGAGATTGGCTTCAATCACGATCTGCCGGACGCGCCAGGATACTCGCTCCATCCGAATCGAAAAACCTATCGCGGTATGGTTCAGACCGTACTTGCTTTGGCAGTCGGTATTTCAGTATTACTGGGAGGCCGGCGGGAACTCGCGCATTCCGAACGCCGCCATCTTCGGATCCCGAGTGAAAGTGGACTTCTGATTTTGAAAAAGAAGGGAGCAACCGATGAAACAACGAGCTGAAGAACTACAGGGCATCGCGGGAAAGGCTTTCGACGTTTGCGTGATTGGTGGCGGGGCCACCGGCGCAGGATGTGCACTCGACGCGCAGCTACGCGGGCTACGCACCGTGATGGTCGATGCTGGAGATTTTGCGGGTGCTACCTCGAGCGCGGCCACGAAGATCATTCATGGTGGCGTGCGTTATCTCGAAGAAGCCATCAAGGATGTGGATCCGAAGGAATACCACGTTGTGGTGCGGGCGCTGCACGAGCGCATTCGCATGCTCAATAATGCGCCGCATCTCACGCGAACGCTCCAGTTTATGGTTCCCAGCTACGATTGGCTGAACGTCGCATATCTCGACATCGGCCTGAAGATTTACGACTGGCTCGCCGGCTCGGCCCGCATCTCTCCCAGCAAATATGTCTCGCGCAGAGAAACGCTCGAGCGCATGCCGGAATTGAAGCAGGAGGGATTGATCGGGGCGGTGGAATATGCGGATGGCCAATTCGATGATTCGAGATATGACATGGCCCTGGTTCAGACCTTTTCGCACGCGGGCGGAAGCGCGTTGAATTACGCTCGCGTGACGGCCTTTGAGCTTGCCTCCGATGGAAAGTTGTCCGGAGTTTCGGTGACGGATCAGCTCGGCGGCAAGACGTTCTCCGTGCAAGCCAAAGTTTTCATAAACGCAACCGGTCCGTTTACCGATGCGATTCGAACCATGGCGACCGCGTCAGTGCCCAAGCGAATGCGCCTTAGCAAGGGCGCTCACATCCTGCTGCCGCTCGACGTTTTCCCCACGCACGACGCGATGTTGATTCCAAAAACAGACGATGGCCGCGTTCTATTTGCCGTGCCTTGGTGCGGGCGTCTTCTGGTGGGCACAACCGAGCAGGAGGTTTCGCCGGAGGACGAATTGTTTGTCAGCCGCGAAGATGTCAACTTCATGCTTGGCCAGCTAAATAAATATCTCGAACACCCGGTGTCTGCTTCGCAAATCGTGGCCGGGTTCGCTGGAGCGCGCCCGCTGGTCAGCGCAGGCGAGGGCGGAGATACGAAGAAAATTGCGCGCGATGACGTGATCGAAATTGATCCGGACAGCGGCTTGATCAGCATCATGGGAGGAAAGTGGACCACCCACCGCGCGATGGCTGAGGACACCATCAACGCCGCGCAAAAGGCTTTCGGTGTACCGGTAACCGAGAGCCCCACCAGGGCGCATGTGCTCTACGGCGGAGAGCGATTTACCGGTGATCTTTGGGAAAAGCTCGCGGCCGCTTTTCCCATCTCGAAAGAAGCGGCTCACCATCTCGCCGCAAAATTCGGAACCACAGCGTGGGAGGTTTTGGAACTCACCAAGCAGAGTCGGGGCCTCGCCGAGCCAATTCTGGCCGGCAGTGCACCCATTCAGGCCGAGGTCATCTACTCCATTCGCCATGAGCTCGCCGCCACGCTGGAAGACATACTGGCGCGCAGGCTCGGCGTGCAGTTCTTCTCCTGGAGAGAGGCCATCCGCTCGGCGCCAGTTGTGGCTTCGCTGATGGCTCAAGAGCTGCAGTGGTCAAACGAACAAGCCAAATGGGAAACCGCGAAGTACGTCGGCAAAATCAATGGATTCCTGGAGCACGCAGGACTTGAACCCGAAACAGTCTCCGGCATGACCGCGAGCCGCGCACCGGCTAATTGAAATTAAAGGAGAACTGCCATGACCGCGTACTTAGGGGCCATCGATCAAGGAACAACGAGCACGAGGTTCATCGTGTTCGATCGTGCCGGAAGAATTGTTTCGGCCGCGCAAAAAGAGCACGAGCAGATTTATCCGAAGCCGGGATGGGTGGAACATGATCCGGAAGAAATTTGGCGCCGCACCCAGGATGTGATCTGCGAGGCCATGAAACAAAAGGGATTTCGACCGAAGGATTTGGCCGGCATTGGGATCACCAATCAGCGCGAGACCACAATTATGTGGAACCGCAAAACTGGAACTGCCGTTTACAACGCCATCGTCTGGCAGGACACGCGCGTGGAGGATTATGTGGCGGAATTTTCCCGTGACGGAGGGCAAGACCGCTTTCGAGCAAAGACCGGCCTGCCCCTGGCGGCTTACTTTAGCGGACTCAAGATTCGCTGGATTCTCAACAATGTCAGGGGCGCGCGGGAAATCGCGGAGTCAGGCGACCTGCTTTTCGGCAACATCGATTCCTATCTGGTCTGGAAGCTGACCGGCGGGACGAATGGAGGCATTCACATCACGGACGTGACCAATGCCAGCCGCACGCAATTGATTGACCTGCATAAGCTGAATTGGGATGAAGAGCAGCTGAAATTGTTCGGCATTCCCAAGGGAGTGCTACCGCGGATCGTTTCCAGCAGCGAAGTGTACGGCAAGGTGGCCACGATCCCCGCCGTGGAAGGAGTGCCTGTCGCCGGAATTCTTGGCGACCAGCAAGCAGCGCTGGTCGGTCAAACCTGCTTCAATACCGGCGAAGCGAAGAACACCTACGGCACCGGCTGCTTCCTGCTGATGAACACAGGCACCGAGGCGGTGCTCTCCGAGCACGGATTGATCACCACGGTTGCATTCAAGCTCGGTGACAAACCCGCGCAGTACGCGCTGGAAGGAAGTATCGCCATTACCGGTGCGCTGGTGCAGTGGATGCGGGACAACCTCGGCATGGTCGAGAAAAGCGCCGATATCGAGACTTTGGCGCGCACCGTAAATGATAACGGCGGCGTTTATTTTGTTCCCGCGTTTTCCGGTTTGTACGCGCCGTATTGGAAGACGAGTGCTCGCGGTGTGATCGCCGGCCTAACGCGCTATGCCAACAAGGGCCACCTGGCGCGCGCGGTTCTGGAGGCCACGGCTTACCAGACCCGCGAAGTCGTCGAAGCGATGGAGATGGACTCCAAAGTCCATCTTGACGAGGTTCGCGCCGACGGCGGAATGGTTGACGACGATCTCTTGATGCAATTCCAGGCCGACATTCTCAATCGCAATGTAATTCGCCCGCTAACCATCGAAACCACGGCGCTGGGATCGGCCTATGCCGCCGGATTAGCGGTCGGATATTACAAAAATCTCGATGAACTCTGCGCCAACTGGGGAGTGGCCTGCACATGGAAGCCACAGATGGAAGACGCGCAGCGCGAGCGTCTCTACAAGGATTGGAAGAAGGCCGTAACGCGGTCATTTGACTGGGTGGACTGAAGCCTTTTCCTGGAGGAAGAACGATCATGACTTCGCCGATATTTGGAGAGTTCATCGGAACCATGGTGTTGATTGTACTCGGCGACGGCGTGGTTGCCGGCGTGCTCCTGAAACGATCCAAGGCGGAAGCAAGCGGCTGGATGGTGATCGCGACGGGCTGGGCTTTCGCTGTGGTTGGTGGAGTCTTTGCCGCCATCGCCTGTGGCAGCAAGGACGCCTTCATCAATCCCGCCTTTACCCTCGGTATCGCAATCTCCTCAGGCGACTACTCGAAGTTTCTTCCTTTCGCCGTGGCTCAACTGGCGGGAGCATTTGTGGGCGCAGTTCTAGTTTGGGTGCATTATTTGCCCCATTGGAAGGAAACTCAGGACGCCTCTTTCAAGTTGGGTGTGTTTTGCACCGCGCCGGCAATTCGGAATTTTGGCGCCAACTTAATCAGCGAAATTATCGGGACATTCTTTTTGGTCTTTGTCACCGTCGCGATCTTCTCGAAGACCGTATCAAAGGATGGCCTCGCTGCGGGTCTGGGCCCCTACCTTGCAGGGGTCGTGGTTTGGGCCATTGGACTCTCGCTGGGCGGTACTACTGGATATGCGATCAATCCAGCGCGCGACCTTGGTCCGCGCATTGCTCATGCGGTTCTTCCGATTGCAGGAAAGGGAGGCTCCGATTGGGGATATGCGGGTATCCCTGTGGTTGGCCCTTTTATCGGCGCGAGCCTCGCGGGCCTGGTAGTGCGCATGTTGCATTTCTGAGAGACAACGACCCAATCGCAGCTCGTGATTAGCTCACTTGTCTGTGGACCAGCGCCCTTACCGGATATTTGAAGCAAGGCTCTAATTGTCTAGTTGCGCAACTTATGAGGAACTAGCGTCGATTTACCAGAAGCGAGTACGGGACCTTGGTTCGCCCGGAAGCTTCGGACCACGGGAAAGAAGGGCCGCTCTCGTTGCAAAAGATGGCGCGGAAGCCTCTGCTTGCGCGCTATCTTCGGGTGGCATCTGTTTCAGTCGCCGAGAGTGACTTGCTTGAGGTTGTCACTCGGGATGCGGTCGATGAGGAGTAACAATGGATCAATTCCAGCCTTGTCCGGCAGTTCATCCACGGTAAACGTATAATTCGACTGCCCGGTGGTCATGTGCTCGCGCTCGCGATAGAGAACTTTGCCGTATTTCTTGCCTTTCGGCGGCGCGGCAAGAGCTCCGATCTCGATCCAATCGTCCACCGGAACCTCGCGCTCGTTGCCCTGATCATCCGCCTTGAATTTGCGCGCCTCCACCTGGATCGTCACGTCGTACTTCCCGTCGCTGCGCTTCTGCGCCTTGGCCGATAGCGCTCGATTAGAAAACAGCGTGATGTCTTCGAACAAATCCTTGAACAAGTATTGCGACTGCGGCGGCGTTTCCTGGCGCAGCGCGTCAACCAGCGCGTACGAAGTGGGATATGGCGGGGGCGCATAGCCGTACTGCTGAAGGACATTTCGGGCGGCGCGATTCACGCCATCTTCGCCGATCATTTCGCGCAGGTAATACATCACCACGCTGCCTTTCCTGTAATGAATGTATCCCTGGTCCGCTTCCACCGTCAGGAGCGGCCGCTCCTTGAGCAATTCCCGGCCGCGCGAGCGCAAATAATTATCCATTTCGTATTCGAGGAACTTTCGCATGGTGTCGCGGCCGTATTCCTTCTCCATCACCATGAGCGCCGAATACTGCGCGAGCGTTTCGGAAAGCAGCGTGGCGCCCTCCATGTTCGCGCCAATCACCTGATGCGCCCACCATTGATGGCCCATCTCGTGCGCGACAACGTAGAACACCATGTCGATATCGTCCGGATGCTCAAGGTTGGCGATGAACCCGATCGATTCGGAGTACGGCATAGTGCCGGGAAAAGCCTGCGCGAACTGCGCGACACGGGGGAATTCGATAATGCGCGCTTCTTGGTGCGGGTACGGGCCGAAATTCGCGGTGTAATACTCAAACGATTTGCGCACCGAATTCAGCATCTTCGGGACATTCCACGGGTGTTCCTTCAGGTAGTACACTTCGATCTTGATCCCGTTCCAATCCTCGCGCGCCACTTCGTAATCCGCCGAGAGAAACGAATAGAAATTGAGCGAGAAGTGGTCCAGCTTGTACTGAAAGTGACGCCTGCCGTTCTCGGTCCACTCGCGCTCCAGCGATCCGGGCGCAATCGCGATCTGATCGGGTGAGGTGCTGATGGTCGTCTCGACATTCACCCAATCCGAATTGTTGCTGAGATAAGTATTCATGCAATCGGCGGTGCAATTCCGTTCGAGCATTGGCATCAAATCTTTTTCCTTCAAGCCGTGTTTTTTCCTTTTGTTTCGGTCCGTAAGTTCTGCGCCAGGCTGATAACCGATTTGCGGCGCAACCGTATTGTTGAAAAAGGTTCCGTTCTGCACGATGGTGGTGTTCGTTACGGAATTCTCGAAGCCGTGGGTGTTTGTAGTCACGGTGAAGTTCATCGTCCGCGATTCGCCGGGCTGCATCGGCGTGGCGAGCTCATAAACCTGGTACGAGAGGCGCTTGTCGTCCGTCGCCAGCTTCGCGCCTTCCAATTCAATCGTAGTGTTGTAATTATCGTCCAGGGTGAAATGGATTTCTCGCAGCGGAGCATCGGTTTCGTTCTTGATGGTCTGCGTGCCGCGCATGGTCATGTTGCGCGTCTCCGGAAATAAATCGATAGCGTACTTGACGTCGGTAATGCGCGGCTGCGGCTGTTTCTCGTACTTCTTGTAGGTCTTTTCGTAATCGGCCGTAAGCGTGTCGCGGTCGCCTTCGGGGACAATCTTGTTCAGGATTTTGGTGTTGTAATAAATCCACCCGCCGAGCACGACGAAGGCCACGATCCCTGCAGCAGCCACGCCTCGCAAAGCGCCCCGCCAGCGAAATGCGGCATCGCGGAAGCGATGGCGCCAGGCGGTCTCACGTCCGCGCGGCCACAGCAGGATGCTGGCTACAAACAGCAGAACGCAAAACGCTGTCCAGTAGAGCGTGAACCATCCCCAGGCTTTGATGTACGGCGCGTAACCGAAAAAATCCGAGTAGGTCATATCCGGCTGTGACCCGAAGCGCACCAGATACGTCGCGATATGCAGCGGCCGCCATATAAAAACATTCAAGATCAGGAAAGCTATGTAAACGAAGTAACCGATGTATTTGTTTGGCGAGATGACGTGAATGAAGAACGCCAGTACTGCTAGAAATACGAATCCGATCAAGTCGATGCCGAGCATCGTCTCGACGTACAGTCCGATCTGGTAGCGATGATAACCGTGGAAGAACTGCACCAGAATCCCGGCGCTCATGGCCACGCAGAGAATGATCACGATGCTGGAAATCAGCGCCACGAACTTGGCTGCGTACAAAGGCCAGTCGCGGTGGGGTAGCGCGTCTTGAATTTCATCCATGCGCGTGTCGCGCGATTCCCACACCAGCACCCCGGCATAATAGATGATCATCGCGATGAGGAAGAGATACAGACTTCCCGCTATCAGCTCGAGCATGCGATAGGTGACCGGCAGCGAAGTGTTCCCATATCCTTCGGTAGCCGAGAAAATCAGCACGGGGATGCAATTGAGGAGCGCCGCGAGAGTGATGACGATGAACGATGTGGTTTTGATCAATTTTTTGAATTCGAGCCTGGTTGCGCCGATAAACTGAGCCCACTGCGCGCCCGTCCCGAACGAGCGAGTAGCCGCCGCCGTCTGTAGCGACCCGGCGACTGCCAATGCCAAGGCTTCGGTTTCGGCCACACCCTTTTTCTTCCGGCTCTTTTCTTCGAACGTAAAGCGTACGTAGGCAAAACCGAATATCAACAAACCGACCGCCAGCCAAATCAGACGATTCCAGAGCAGCAATCCCGAAAAACCGATGGTGAGGTGGTTTTTGTCCGCGACCGTCCAGTATTTCGTCGCCAGTGCGAACGTTCGAATGCCGAAGGGATCGATGAGGCCGGCTAGGGTTTCATTCGTCAGGTTTGTCGTCAGCGCCTGCGAAACTCCGTAGCCCACCAGGAGAAGCAGGCTGCCGATAAATGACGTTACGGTACTGCGAGTCAGCACGGCGATGGCGAAAATGATGGCCGCGATAAACAGTCCGTTCGGCAGCGCAAAAACCAAAATTCCTTTCAGGTGCGCGGACCACACCACCGGTCCCCAGCGCTCCGCCTCCACCCAGGGCATATACTTGGCCGCAAGGATGCCGGCGGACACGCCCGTCATCGGAATCACCGAGATGAGCGCGGAGCCCAAATAGCGGCCGATCAGGTAGTCCGACTTGTGCATGGGAGTGGTGAAGACAATCTGGTAGGTGTTGTAGGCAAAATCCCGCGACGCTGCGGAATTTACGAAGGCCGTGCCCATCAGAAGGGTCAGCAGGGCAATGATCGAATAGTAGTTCTCAATGACGAATGGCGCGTTGCGGTAGGTATTCTCCAGCGCGCCGCCCACCTGGATCTGGTCGGTGCTGGCCGCTCCGAAGATCATGAGCGCGATGATGGCGAAAAAAATCCATAGCATCCACGATCGCAGCCAGTAGCGGATTTCGAACCAAAGAAAATGCCTCAGCATGAACGCTCCGTCATTGCAGTCTGGAAATGCTCGTAAAAAACACGTCTTCCAGATCCGCGGACACCGGCTCAAACCCGTTGCCCGGATTTTCATCAGCGTAGATGTGAATGAGCGGCCGCCCGCCGATCAGTTTGCTGGAGATCACGCGGTACTTTTGCTCCGCGTCCTTAACGTCCGACTTGGCGATGAATTTTTGCCAAATTTTCCCGGACAGATTGTTCACCGCCTGGTCCGGCACTCCGGCAAACAGCACCTTGCCTTGATGAATGATGGCCATATTCGTGCACAGCTCCATCACGTCCTGCACGATGTGCGTGGATAAAATTACGATCACGTTTTCGCCGATTTCAGAAAGCAGGTTGTAGAAGCGGTTGCGTTCGCTGGGATCCAGGCCGGCCGTCGGTTCGTCCACAATCAGAAGTTGCGGATTGCCGATCAAGGCCTGGCCGATTCCGAAGCGTTGGCGCATTCCGCCCGAAAAACTCGTCAGCGCCTTCTTGCGGAATGAATACAGATTGATGCGGTGCAGAAGCGACTCCACCAATTCTTTGCGCTCCTTGACGTTCACAAAGCCTTTCAGCAGAGCGAGGTGGTCGAGCATGTCCTGAGCCGAGATTCGCGGGTACACCCCGAAATCTTGAGGAAGGTATCCAAGCAGCTTGCGGACTTCTTCTTTCTGGCGGAGAACATCGATTCCGTCCAGGCCAATGCGGCCGCTGTCGGGCTCCTGTAGCGTGGCGATGGTGCGCATCAGCGTGGACTTTCCCGCGCCGTTCGGGCCTAGTAATCCGTACATTCCTCGCGGAATAGTAAGGCTCACATTGTCCAGCGCCTTCACGCCGTTGGGATAGACTTTCGAAAGAGCTTCGATTCGCAATTCCATGTTGGGTGTATCCCCCACGAAGCAAGTTTCCAGCCGGTACCGTACTATACGAGATTCCGCAGCGAAAGTTTCAGAATTACCCGCGCGGACGGGTGACTCAGGGCTTGTGATTGATCAGCAGTCAGGAAGACTTTCTTCCGTAGATTTTTGCGGTTCACTGCGTAAGCGGAATCGTCGTATTTATTTCGATGAGAACACCATGGCGAGTGTGGACCTAAAACGAGACAGACGGATGCCGTCCGTCCATCGATTGAAAAATTTCGGTGGAGCGCCAACCGCTTCGCTCAGCGGTACGGCCCCGGCCGGGCGGCAACGACAAGCACCATTACAGGGTCGGACGGAGCAATCCGACCCAGTTGTTGAATGGGTTCGCGGCAAAGCGGTATATCAATCTCCCGCACAGGCGCATCCGCTGTTTATTGCGCGTTCACCCACGCGTCTGACCCTGCCACCTTCACGGCGACGTCTGTAATCCAAAGGTGCAGCGGCTTGCCATCGGCGGTGCCGCGGTGCTCCGTTGAGATATCCAGACCCCCAGCCTTTTTGTAGCCTGTCCAGGTCGCGATTACGACGCTCGGTTTCACGGGACCGCCGCGGTGATAGACAAATTGCACGACGCGGTTGTCTTTGCCGATGTAGAGATCCCATGTGTCGCCAGGCGTATAACCGCCTCCGCCATACTTTACTGGGACCAGCGTGGCCGAACCGGCGCCGATGGGAAGTTTTTTCATCCCTTCATCAGTTACGGTGGCACTGGTGTCCCAGTAAGCATGCAAGGGGAACAACAGCCAATAGTTATCGTTATTGAAAGCGGGATCAATTTCCTTCTGCACGTTTTCAGGCTGGCCGCTTAGCTCGGAACGCAGGTAGGTAGCCGTCACCGGCTTACCGTCCTTGTCTTTTCCTTCATAGGAAACCTTGTTGATTTTGGGCTCCCAAGTCCACTTTCGGGAGACGCTCACCCCAGGGAACTGCGCATTCCATGTGTAACGGATCGCCGTGATGTTGTCCCACGAATCCAGGCCATAGGCTTTGGCAACCTGTTCGAGAATTGGCGGGCGGCTCTGTGCATGGGAAGTTGCGACAACGACTGTCGCCCCTAACACCAGAAGACCGATCATCGTTACGCGGTTCACTTTCGTCATGAGGTTCGCTCCTTTATGAATTGAACTGATGTGGGGTTGGATGACGGCCAGAGGCATCGCGGTGCATGGATTCTATGTCGAAACAGCAACCTTGGCCCGCGCCAGCCACCGGCGTCCATTGCCAGTTTCGCCGCGAATTATACCGCACAGTTCGGATAATTGTGTGCTGGCACGCTCCTGTGGCCACATTCGTGATGGCGCATGAGCTCGCAAATCGCATCGCAAAGGGCACTTATTCCGTCGAGGATGGAGGTTCACTCAATCGTGTGAATCTCCGGAACGCGATAATTGCGCCGGCAGCTGCCACCGCTCCGTATTCCAAAATCATAATCCAATCAGGAACCACCCACGCGCGGCCAAGAGTGCGCAAGTGCCAAACGTAGTACGTCGGAATGATGGTAACGGTCCAGATGATGAGCGGCACCGTCGCGACCGACCGCGCGAACGGAAGCAGCCAGAGCAGGTACCACGGGTATACGACCGGCGCGCACAGAAGGCATGCCGCCATGGGCCACGCGAATGCGACTGCAGATAATTCCGCGGCTTTGCGCCTGATCCAAAATGCGGTCAGAAGGCCGACGAGCACTGCCAGCCCCACGATCAACTGCGGAGCGGCCACATGCTCGAGCGTTGCAAACATCGGATCGTTAAAACGGAACCGCTGTACGAACGTGCCGAGCGAGCCGATCGGAATCCGCCCGTGGTTTAGAAACGGAACGTATAGGAGTCCGACAACGATTGCCGCGAGCGCGCCGTCGCGCACACGAACGCCCCTCCAATACAGAGGCAGCAGTACGATGGGGAGCAATTTCACGGCGACAGACAGCCCCAATGCTACCGCGGCGACCGTACGCCAGCGCCGCCCGAGCGCGGCGACCGATAGCAAGAGCAGCAGCGCGCCGACAATGTCTATGTGACCGCTGCCCGCTACTTCCACCGCGAGCAGTGGATTCCAGGCATAGGCCAAAACCCAATGTGTTGCTTCCCCGCCCCGACGCAGGAGATCGAGCAGAACGAAAACGATCGCCGCATCGCAAAGTACAAACGCCACTTTTAGTGAAAAGACGGACTCATGAATCGCCGTGACCACGCGGAAGAAAAGTTCAGCGCCCGCTGGATATGGGCTCGGGACTTCTGGATTGTTCAGCGTGCGAGTCTCGGGCGTGTGCAACCCGCTGACCGCAGCGTCATTGGGAACCACTATATAAGGGTTATAGCCAAGCCGCTGCACGCGGCCATCCCAGAGATAACGATGAACGTCGTCATCTGGACCTGGTGGCTGCAACAAAAATGGAACGTGCCACAAAGCAGCCAACACTAGCCCGATGATGATGACGTGGCGCGGGAATTTCGGCGTGGAGAAGAACTCGCGAATCGCAAGCAGGTACGCGGTTCCGGCAACTGCCAGTGGAATGATGAACGACGGTTCGCCAACGGTGCTGAACTTGCGTGCGCAGATCGTCAGCGACACGAGCAAAACCGCGGCCAGGCCGAAAATTCTGCGGGATGGCGTAAGCTTCACAGATCTTCCGTACCGGTTCGCAACTCTGCCACCGCCTGTCCCCACTCCTTCAGCCAGATCGCTGTTCGCGGCGCCCTGGCGGGAGCGATCCGCAGCTCCGCAGCAAGCCGAGTTAGGTCGCCTTCGACGTCAATGTCGTAAAAGAGATCTGTGAGGCCGACGGAGAGCTGCAGCCCGCGAGCGCGCGCCAGCAGCGCCTCCAGCGCGCTCTTCGTGCCCATGCCGTCGCCGTCGAAAAGTGTTGCCTGAGCGTCCTTGGCCCCGACAAGGTAATAGCCGCCATCATTTGTCGGTCCGACAACGACGTCGTGCTCGGCGAGCGTTTCGAACGCGCTCCATAGAATCGAAGACGGCAGGTGCGGGCTGTCGCTATTGAACGCAACAACGCGTTGCTTTCCACGCGCTGCGAAGTGCGCAAACACCGAGGTGAGTCCTGCTGCAAGGCCTTCCCCTTTCTGCGCTACCACTTGCACCACACCGTGCGCCAACTTCGTCAGTTCTTCCACGTGCGAAGCAGGGCACATAATCGCCACTTCGACATTGCCCAACGAGCGCGCCAGCGCCAGCGTGTCGTCCAAGAGGCAGCGGTAGAGTTCGGTGACTGCGGCAACTGGAAGTCTCTGAGCTAAGCGGGTCTTTACCAGGCCCGGTCTAGGTGCTTTGGCCATTATTACCAGGGTGCAGGCGTCATTTCGGTGAGGAGGAGTTTGCATCTGCATGGCTCCGCGGAGGTTCACGCCGAGTGCAGCGGGGCGGGCCGTCTCCGCCAGAAATAGTAGCGCGCTATCAACGTGAGTATGGACCAACCTGCACCAATCGTGCCCCTAACCGTCCCACCGATCTTAGAGGTTCCGATGCGCGGATAATAGCTCACGGGAACCTCCACAATGCGGAAACCGGCTTTGGCGCCTTTCAGAATCATTTCCACGGCCCAGCCATACGTGGCTTGCTCCAGGTCCAGCGCGTGAAGCACGTCAATGCGCGCCGCCCGAAATGGACCTAGATCCGTGATTTGCACACGATACAGCAGCCCTATTAAGGTTGCAGCCAGGCGATTGCCAAACACTTGATGCCACGGCAGAGCTGCCTGGTTTCCTGCCGCGAAGACGCGCGATCCTAATGTAATGTCCGCGCGGCCCTCAATGATTGGGGCGAGTAACAGCGGAAGTTCGGAAGGGCGATCGCTGTAGTCGCCGTCCAAAAATACAACGATGTCTGGATTCTGCGCGTTCGCGATACCAGTAAGGCAGGCGCGACCGTATCCGCGACGAGATTCGTGGAAAACGCGGGCTCCCAACTTTGAGGCGATCTCGGGAGTCCCGTCGCTCGAATTGCTATCTACAACCAGGACTTCGGTGACGATCTCCGCCGGTAGATCAGCTAGGACGCGACTGATGGACTGCGCTTCGTTGTGCGTAGGAATGACTACCGAAACTCGCACCGAATCTACGCTCAACTCAAAACCACGGTGAGGACGGCCAGCGCCGCGCCAGCAAGGCGTCAACTCCCCATGTTCGACCGCCTCGGCCCACCGCGAGCGCAAGCGACGCCATCACCGGAACCAGAAGTTCCCAAATCCAGGCCGTGCCCCATTCAGACACCCAAAGGCTCGCCAGATACAGAAACGCTACCGTAGCAGCCGGGCGCGTCAGCAGACCGACAACGAGCAATATCCCGAGGCCGATTTCGGTTATCGCTTGCAGCGGAGCCGCCATCGCAGCGTGATTCGCCGCTGCCGCCATGACCGTCTTCCAAATGGCCGGAGCGTGATCATGTTGAATGTAATAGTTGATCAATCCGGCGTAGCCGCTTGCCGTGTAGAGCCCCTTCCCTAAATTTTCGAAGAAGACCCACACGAGCATCGCCCCAATCGTCACCCGAACTATCGCCAGCCCGTTTCCCGCAGAAGCTTGGTCGGACATTTACGAAGACCTCACTTGCGATTCGCTTGCGTTCATCGCGATCGCGGTTGTGGCAGTCGTTTTGTAGCAGACCCGCAAGCGAAGCCGCGGTTTTGTTTCCGGGCCGCGCGAGCGGCATTATACAAGCCATAGCCGTCGTGTTCCAGCCGAGGCGTTAGCCGCGTATAACCTGACGGTGTTCTAGTCTCGCGCGATCACGATCGTCGTACATGCGCTTTCCATCTTAGGAAGTTCGCGAGCGGCAGCCGTGCGAATCTCTAACTTTTCTATTTTTCCTTTGACGACAGGACAATAGAAGTCCGGCTGATCGAGCGCGTTCTGCAGCCGCCGGCGGCCGGCACATCCGCCGTAACAACTCTGGAGATAGGCGCACGAGCGACAGGCTTCCGGCACGCTGCGCGCCTCTACAAACGGCGAAGTTTCCACGATTGACGAGCCCAAGGAGCACAAAAGCGAGAGCGGCTCGCCAGCTCCCGGCCAGTACACGCAAGGCTGAGTGGTGGCCCGGGGCGTAATCCGCACAGTGCTCACTCCGCATCCGCCGGTCCTGGGAGGAAGTCCGGCCATGGCGCGAACCAACGGCTCGCTGATGGCAATCACGTCCGTCTCCGCAAACAACGCTCGAAAACCGCGCCAATACTCGTCGTAACTCAACGCATAGATGTCAGAACGCACGGCTTGATAAACATTGATGCGCAACGGCGAGTCATAGCGCTTCACCGCGCGCGCCACTTCAGCCAGTCGCAAGTAGTTCGACTTCATCATTACCGCGATGAAGTTGACGGGAATTCCGAGCCGGACACAGCGCGCTGCTTGCGCATGAATCAAAGCCCAATTGCCGCTGCCACGCTGGGCGTCCTGGTCGGCTTCGGTGGGGTAATCCAGGGAGAACTCGACATCGTGGAAGGCACGGAGCTCGTCGTCAGTGAGCACGGCCGCGCTGTGGCCATTCGAGGTGATGGTGAGCTTCACGGGCAGAGAGCGGAGGTAGGACAAAATCTCGCGGAATTGCGGGTGCATACCATTCTCGCCCGTTCCCAGATTGACGGAACGGACGGGGAGGCTTTCCATCACAGATCTAACCTGTTCGAGGCTAAGCCGATCCGTCCGCGCCGGATCGCGGTAACAGAATGAACAGGCCAAGTTGCACTCGTTGGTTAGCCCAAGTCCCAGCGCAAATTTTCCCGTCACCGTGGGACGAACGATAGGAGAGTTTAAAGTGGAATGTGGGCTTTGCGGCGTCACGGTCCTATTACCTTGCTGGATGACGCGCGAGAACGGCGAGCGATTAGCTGAATGTAGCGCGCGATCGCGAAAAACTCCGGACGCGCTCCCAGCTTCGATTCCAGCTCGAATATTTCAGAGTATGTTGCATCGGCCGGGCTCTGCAGAGCCGCGTAATCAAAAAAAACGCGGACGCCACGTTCAGCGACAATTTCCAATCCGGCGCGCGCAAGCATTTCGTATAGATCCGCGGGCGCAAATAACCTCATGCGGTTGCCATAGAGGGTATCCACCACCGTTTCCGCGGTGAGATTGGCGGTTGCAAGTTTCCAGTCTGCTGATTTAACGGCGTCCTTCAGCACTTCTCCAGCACGATTGCGCACCAATATAGAAAGCACGCCGTCCGCTCGCAGGGCACGAGCGATATCGCAAACAGTCGTGGCAGGATCCCCAGAATATTCCAGCAGGTTGTGGCAAACGACGACGTCAAAGGACTCGGCAGCAAAGAGTTCACGCAATTGGCCGGTCTCGGCATGGCAGAAGGAAATTCGCGGCGTCACACCGGAGGCGTCCGCGTCCTGGCGTGCGATACAGAGCATCTGCTCGGAACTATCAAGCAACACGACGTCATGGCCCAGTCCAGCGAGCTGCAGACTCGCAGAGCCGGTGCCGCCGCCCACATCGAGCGCACGGTGTTTCGCTGCATCGCGCGGCAGGAAACGCCGCAAGTTCTCCCATGCCAGCTCGGAGCGCAGCCTGCCCGAAGGCGTCTTCAAGTAAGCCGCGTATTTCTCCGCGTCTTGGAAGCGCACAGTATCCCGTAATCCGATCTCAGACTCCAAGGATCCGCCTCGCACGTTGCCTGCCGAGTGAGTCGAGTGTACGCTATGCATTGCCTGGTGAGTAAGAGCAGAATTCCTGGTTCAAAGGATGTGGTATGAAGCGGCGCGATTTTCTGCGATCCACCGGAATTTTTTCAGCAAGCCTCGCGTTCGCGAATCCTGGGCGAATCTTTGCGCCGGACACAACGCCTGGCCAGTGGCGCACGTTTGAAGTCACCACGCGCGCCGAAGTCCTGAAGCCTTCCGGCGCCACCCGAATTTGGCTCCCCGCACCGCTCATCAGCGAATCGCCCTTTCAGAAAACGGTCTCCGCTACTTTCCAAGCTGACGCCGGCACCGCGAAGATGATAGAAAGCAAGCCTGACTCGCTCGGAATCATCGCCGCAGAATATCCATCGGGCGTGAAGCCAGTCCTCACCTTCACCACCCGCATCGCGACTAAAGACTATGTGGTTGATCTCTCCGCGCCGGGCAACGCGCCAAAAATAGACCGCGCGGATGTGCAGGATTTCTTGCAGCCGACGAAGCTCCTGCCCACCGATGGCATCGTGAAAACCACTGCGCTCGAAATCACGCGCGACGCAAAAACGGATGTCGAGAAAGCGCGCGCCATCTACGAATGGATTGTTGACAACACTTTTCGCAATCCGAAAACACGCGGCTGTGGCGTCGGCGATATTCGATTCATGCTGGAGTCTCGCGATCTCGGTGGCAAGTGCGCGGATCTGAACGCTCTCTACGTGGGATTGGCAATGGCGGCCGGCCTCCCCGCGCGCGACGTGTACGGCATCCGCGTCGGCAAATCAGAACTGGGATACAAGAGCCTGGGCGCTTCAACGGAGACCGTTACAAAATCCCAGCACTGCCGTGCGGAAGTTTACCTCAGCGACTTTGGTTGGGTGCCCGTTGATCCAGCCGACGTCCGGAAAGTTGTGCTGGAAGAACCGCCTGGAAATCGCCCTCTGGACGACGACATGGTGAAGAATGCTCGAAAGCGGCTATTCGGCTCCTGGGAGATGAACTGGATGGCGTATAACTTCGCGCACGACGTCGCTCTGCCCGGATCAAACGGCGCACCGGTTGGCTTCCTGATGTATCCGCAGGCAGAAACTTCCGAAGGCCGGCTCGACAGCCTTGACCCAGACAACTTCAAGTACGAGATCACGTCCAAGGAGACGACCGCCGCAAACGCTTGACAGAAATGACGGTAGCAGTGCCGCTCACGTCCGGGGCGAAGCGAGGCTACCGGGAATCTCCGAAATGGCAAACACAATAACGCATTCTTCCAGAATTCACTTCGTGTGACTGGGCACGATGTCCAATATCAGTCCGAAGCCGCGCCTTTCGAGAGGTGCGGTCCGCGAATATGGAGCTTTTCGGAAACGGCCGCGAGCTCCCGAACCCATTCCTGATGGACGGGATCGTCGATCGCCTTGCCGTTAGCGCCGTTGTGATTCGTCGTCAGGCGCTGGAACGCAAGGTTCTGAGCGGTCCACATTCCCACAGGAAACGGCAGGTCGGCCGCAACATCGAGAAGCACGTGCAGACGCTTCAGCGAATCCAAATCCTCCGGGTGGTCGTGGAACGCAGTAGCTTGTATTTCCAGCCGGTGCCGCATGATGAATTCCAGAGTCGTGGCGTCGAGCTGGACGTTGTTCAGCCTGGTTTCGCGCAGCAGGCAACGGATGCCAGCAACATCTATATCGGGCTTTTCCAGCGCCTGTTGCAGCTGGCTATTTAGCGCGATGGCCGCAACGGATCGCAGTGTGTCTGGAACCGGGACTGCGAGAGAATTCAAGAACCGAATCAGTGACGCCTTATTTTCATACATCTTTCGAAAGTCGCCCGAAACAGATGCGACCGTATCATTGAGAATGATGCCGATGATGCGCCTCTGTTCGTCGCGGAAGAGTGAACTGAGCGAGAAGGTGCCGCGATGGAATTGTTCATCGAGAATGCGGATAACCGCGGCAGTGTCGGCCTTCGTGAACGCATCGTTTAATTTGGTTCGCAGCTCACTGAAATGCTGCTCGTCCAGAAACTCACGGACGCCGCCGGTAATGTTGTGGTCGCCGAGATGCAAAACGGCAAAGCTGAGCACAATCTCTTCAGTTGTAATCTCCGAGCGAACGAGGCCGCGGCCGATGGCAAGGCGTACGCGGCCCTCCGTTTCCACATCATATGCCTGGCGCTCCACTGTGTAACAATAGATGCGCGTTTTTTCGCCGTACGTTTCAAAGAGCGAGCTAACGGCGTAGTGGCCTGCGACTTTGTCCACTGTGATGATCGCCGGAGCGACCCATTTCTTGTAAATCTGCTCGCCGTCTCCGTACTCTGGAATATTGCTTTTCGCATTGCGTAGGCGTTCGCAAAACGCCGCCTCAACATCCTGTCCCGAGGCTTCGCGCGCCAATTGAATCGCCCGGCCTGCGTAGCGCAACACCTGAACGGTTTCGAGACCGGAAAGCTCATCGAAGAACCACCCGCAGCTGGTGTACATGAGCATTGCATGGCGCTGCAGTTCGAGAAGTTTTAGGGCGTGGACTCGCTCCGATGCATCGAGTTCATGGGTCGCGTGTTTCTGAAGGAACATAGCTAAATTTTCATTCGCGCGGTTCAAGACCACATCAATGAAATCATTGCGCGCCGCCCACGGTTCGCGCAGCAGCGACTTGGCCTCCTTCTCGAATGTTTCGGCAAGGGTGTCGCGCAACCAGTCCAACGCCGATCTTAGGGGGGCACGCCACTCCTGATTCCAGTCGGCATGCCCGCCGGAATTACATCCGCAATTCGATTTCCAGCGTTCGGTACCGTGCGCGCAGCTCCAGGAAGTATTTTCGAAAATTTCGACCCAGTGATCCGGCGGATGCAGCTCAAGGAATTGTCCGTAATTAATCAGCTTGGCGACTCCGCCGTTTTCAATGCTATTCAAGGCATACGTCAACGCCATTTCGCCGTAGTGATGATGGTGGCCGTAGCTCTCGCCGTCCGTCGCGATATGCGCAAGCTGCGGCCAGGTGCGCTCATCGGAGAATCCGCTCATCAGGCGGTCTGCGAATTTTTTGCCGTCGCTTAGCAAACCTTCGAAAGCTACTCCTTGAGAAATCGGCCCATCGTAAAAAAAGAGCGCCATCGTTTTCTTCGAAGGCAGCCGAATCTGATATGCGCGGCTGGGATCGATGCGATCGCCGGAAACATCTTTCCAACTACGTCCTGACTGCGCACGAACACGCTTCGCCTGTCGCGGTGCGAGGATTGTGAAGCGGATTCCCTGCGCCGCAAGGACTTCAAGCGTGGGGATGTCCACCGCCGTTTCGGGCAGCCACATGCCCTCCGGACGGCGGCCGAAACGATAAACGAAATCGCGAATTCCCCAAATCACTTGCGTTTCTTTGTCGCGGGGATGCGCCAGCGGCATGATCATGTGGTTGTAAACTTGAGCCATTGCCGATCCATGGCCGCCGAACTGCTGCTGACTTTCTTTGTCGGCTTGCTTGATCAATTCCAGGACTTCCGGCGATTTCTGCTCCATCCACAGCAACAGAGTGGGGCCGAAATTGAAGCTGATTTGCCCGTAATTGTTCACAAGCTTCACGATGCGCTGCTGATCCTCGAGCAGACGCGAAGTTCCATTGGGCGCGTAGCATTCGGCGGTGATTCGCTCGTTCCAATCGTGGTAAGGGTATGCGGAATCTTGAAGCTCTATCGCTTCAAGCGAGGGATTTTCTCTGGGAGGCTGATAGAAATGCCCGTGGATACAGACGTATTTCATGGTTCCGGGCTCATTGTTAGCGCGAGTACTGCGAACCTGTTTCGATGAAGCACATTTTCTCCTAGAGGCTGTTTGACCGCCGCCGCTCCAGGCTCAAAGTAGCTTCCGATGCCGGAGGTGCCGGAGAAAACGACAACGGAGACGCCTGATTTACCGGGAGCCCAAACTACAAAACGAGACCGATGGTCTGGCAGCGGCGTTGTGCCAAATTCAACGGCGGTGTCAGGCATGAGTAAGCTAGTTAAACATTTAAACTTGACTAGCGCCATCCCGCGACGTGGCCGAACTCGCTTCGCTCGCAGAAGAATCCTCGGAAGGTCTGCCGGCCTCCCGTCGCGCCTTACGCGCGGACAAAGTGAGTTTCCCGCGATCGAAGTTGGCTTTGCACGTTTCGGGATCTATCGGCTCCGGCCAGCGAACCACGTAATACAAGGATTGCTGCCCTTCTATGAAGTTGTCGGTGCCTTGAGTCGCATTTTCTTGAGGCAAGCTGCTCTTGGCGGAGACGATGGCCCTTTCATCCGTGACGCCCACCTTGATCTGGTCGGGCGAAATACCCGGCATACGCATGATCACGGCGTAAGCGTCTCCGGATTCCTGCACGTCGGGCAACGCGGCCAGTTCTCTTTCGGCCTGAAGCCAGTGCGAAACATCGTCACCGTGAAAACCACCTGATTGTTCAAACAGCGAATACGCTCGATCCGACACCAAAGCATAAAACTGATCGAAAAAACTTAACTTTTGACGATCCGGAACAAGCTCGAGCTTCGAAGCGGGCGGGCTTGCTCGCGGTGAACGGGCTGGAGTGGACATAAAGCACCTGCCTTTCGGAGATTAACTGCTGGCAGAGTATCTAGAACGTGATAGCCGCGAACAATACAGCGAAGGCTGTAGCATAGTGCCGCAAGCCACACATCGCCCAGCGATGCAGCACGAAAAGCTTGCGCTGCGAGCGGATCTTTTGTGGCGCCTGCTACCGCAGGCCCGACGACGCGTGCGCGGATCGGGAAAGAGACTAACGCGTTAGCACAAACCGCCGCGCGTGTAAGCAGGCTCGTAACGAACCGCCATCTTGAGTTGCGGCTTGCGTGCCGCAGCGACGCGGGCAATAGCAAATTCTATTGTGTGGTCAAGCGACTGTGCTTGAATCTGGGATTGCACTTTGCGAGGGCACTAATGGCGGACGCGCCCGAAAGGGCTCGACATACGGTCGGGCGGCTCGGCACTATCATTACATGTGCTGCAGTATTGGCGTTGCTCGCGCCGCCACGCTTGCTCGGTTTGCCGAATCAACCGGAGCACGGAGCCGGCCTTCAGGCGACGGTGCCACTCGCTGCCTCTGAAACCAGAAAGTTTCAACTCGGCCCCGGCGAGCACAAGAATTTTCTGTATGAGGCGGTAGCGCAAGCGGCCATAAGCATTTCATTCGTGCAGACGGAGGAGATGCTCAGCGTGAAGTGGTCGAGCGGCGGGACTTTGCAAGTCCCGCGCACGAATCACGCTGGACTGCGGTCCGCCATTCGATTTTTTCTTGTCCCCGGAGAAAAAACTCAGGAGACCTTCGACATTTCGTGCCTCCATACGCGCCTTTCATGCGCCGGAACCGTCACGGTATCGGAGGCGCGTCCTGCCGTGCCTGCCGACGCGAACATTGCCGCGCACGAACAGATGCTGGCGGAAGCGGAAGACATTCGCCGCCACGGAAACGAAACGAGCTGGCCGGTGGCGCTCGAGAAATTCCGGACCGCCGCAGAGTTTTTTCAGGCGTCCGGCGATGGCGCGCGCCGCCGCGCCGCACTGAACGGCGAAGCAGGTTTGCTGCTTTACAGGCTGAGCGACTACCGCGCCGCGCATAATGCCGCCGTGGAAAGCACACTCGTTGATACCGGTGAGGCCGACCTGCAGGGCCAGGGACTGGCGTGGAAGACTCTCTCCTCGGTGGAATATTTTTTGGGCGACTACAGCGCGAGCATCCGCACCGTCGAAAAAGCGATCGCTCTTTATAAACAGACGGGCGACGATTACTGGCAAGGAATTCTCCTTGGCAACGTGGCTTACACGTATCGCGAGATCGGCGATACCGAGCACGCCCTGGAATGTTCCGCACAAGCGCTGGTGATCGCGCGCAGGTTGCACGACGATTTTGGCGTGGTTTTCAATCTGGAGGCGCTGGGGACCGTCCATCTTGCTCGCGGCGAGCTCGAGCTGGCATTCGAACTTTATTACGGAGCGCTCGACGCCA